>Ga0080013_1003267_pt1 | contig 17399 bp, 47 predicted proteins | sample ETNvirenome_6_85_FD_69236 | JGI IMG/M metagenome (GOLD analysis project Ga0080013, IMG submission 69236) | Marine viral communities from the Pacific Ocean - ETNP_6_85 (SPADES assembly) (version 2) | ecosystem: Environmental > Aquatic > Marine > Oceanic | place: Pacific Ocean | collected 2013-06-19 | reverse complement strand
ACTATTTCAAAAAGTTTCCAATATTTTCTCCGGAATTTTTTGGGTAAAAATGAGCTTTTCCCTTTTCAATTAGATCTCGGACTGCACATTACCACGTGTCACGTGTGAAGAGATAGGGCCTAATAATTTGACAGGTAGAAGTTAACTCTCCTGATTCGTAGCAGGGACTAAAAAGGTGGTAAAAGTCTCCAAAAATTAATAATTTGCCTTAGTCGGCTCCAGGGGGGCCTGCCCTGGGCTGAGCCTGCAGGGCCAGGGGTAGGGGCCCGGCCCCGAGGGCGCCCTCCAGGGTCAGAGACTGCTTTTGGTAGGGCCCCCTCCAGCCCTAAAAACAGCACTCGAGAGCCCCAGCCAGTGGCCTCTGGTGAATCACAGAGGGGCCCCAGGGTACAGGGGACAGCCCACATGGGTGTCAGGTTAGGCACGCACGCAGGGTGTCTCCTGCTGGGTCCCTCCTAGTCTCTGATCATTGACAGCGGCAGGGCCACCAGGGCCAATCCCCAGTAGCTCATCAGCGCACACGCTCCAAGCGTCTCTAGCATAGCCTCCTCCCTCTCCCCTACGCGGGGACGTAAGCGGGCATCCTACTGTGTCCTGGGGGTCTGTTAATCTTCTTTTTATCAGCGGGCGAATGCGGTGAAGGCCCGGGATCCACTCAGGATGCACCGGGCCTTCGATGTAGGGGAGGTCGCGCCTAGCTGGCGTCGGCCTCCGGAGCCTCATCCGGAGCCTCATCCGGAGCCTCATCCGCGTCCAAGACGGGGAGGAGAGCTGTCAGCGGGAAGAGCGCCTTACACTGGCGGGCGATCGCGATGCGAGCTCCACGGGTGAAGTACAGGTCGTTCGAGACCTTACGAGCGCCACGGACGTCCTCCGCGATGCCGAGGCCGACGACCTCTGGCATACGGGCCTTATTCCCGTTCCAGTTGACTTTGAAGCGTTCCGGATATCGCATATCCAGGTTGTTCGTAGCGATGAAGTCGAAGCTCACGCCATCCGCGTTGGTGCAGATGCCGGAGACGACCACAGTGCAGAGTCCGGATTTCGGGTGGGGAGCTTGACGCTCGGTATCAGTGATTTCGAATTCGTAGCGGGAGCTAGCGACTGTCATGATTGGCCTCCTTGGTATTGGCCGGTGGCGGGATCCATCCCCGCCAGTGATTATATTATACCACAGCTTTGTTCATTATGCACGCGGTTCCTGGCTGGAGGTAACAAAACCCCAGTTGGTTCGACGCAGCCAGCGCATGGCTCGCTCGAAGTTCTCGAGCGTGGCGGGAACAACGAGGAACTCACCGGTTGGGTCGTCCTCGTGACACAGATCTCTAAACACATCGATGGTGAGAGGATCCCTATGGAGATTGGAGAGAAGCTCAATCGTGCCTCGACGCAGCTCAGTCATTCGACCACAGCTGTCGTCCATCGACAGGCTTACTGTCCTCTCTCCGTTCTCGAAGCACATGCAGACGCAGGAGCCGTTGTGGACAACGATGGGTGGGTGTGCGAAGATCGCCATCTACTCTTCCTCTCTGGAGACGCGGCCGCGACCACGCTTCTTGTTCTCTTGCTTCTTCTTGTCGGGGATGACACTGCTTAGACCGCGCCAGCGGCACTGCTCACCGCCCTCCTCGAAGAAGCGTTTCCGATCGAGGCCCCGTGCAGCCTTGAGCTGCTTCATGAGCATCTTTTGACGACGGTCCGCCGCTCTGCTTCCATTTTTGTTGCTGGCCACTGGTGCCTCCTTGATGAGATATTATACCACAGTTGTACTCGACTTGCACGCGCGTTAATCCAACCAGACCCTCAACTTATCGGGCGCTATGCGCTTGACGTCATCTAGCGCTAGACGAAACCTGATGACGCGGGCCTCACTTGGGCTCAGGATCGCCAGCGCTCGACGGATGTGCTTGGCGTTCTGCTCATCCAGCACCCGATCACCCTCCGGCGCTGCCACTGTGTCGATCATCCGTCGACCGGACTCTCCGCGCTGCTCGTCTAACGAGATGTCGTGACCCCGTTGCTTTAGCGCCCGCTGAATCTTCTGTCGAACCCACCAGGTGGCGTACGTCGAGAACTTAAATCCCCGCTCGGGGTCGAAGCGCTCAGCAGCGATCATCAGACCGATGTTGCCTTCCTGAACGAGATCGTCGTAGGGCACACCAGTCCAGAGATACTTCTTCGCCATCCAGTGAACGAGTCCCTGGTTTGAGGTTACCAGGTCGATTTTATTCAAAGGTTTCGCTCCAGCTTGGGGTTACCGGTCCACCTTTCATATTCATTATACCACAACATGTGGTCGATTGGAAGGTAAAAGATGTAAAATGTGTGTTAGACTGATTCAGTCTGTTGTTTGTGCTGATCGTAAATCCGATCCCAAAGCTTTTGCATCTCTGATGGCTGGTGCTCATCGTAGCCGTCGCAGTCGCCCATGTCGATGCTCTGCTGAATGGTGTAGGCTGTATCTTCGAGTGCTACCATCATCAGCGCTAGCTCTCTGTCTGTGAACTCCATGAGCTCTCCTTGGAAAATGGGAAAGGAGGAAGAGGTGGCATCCAGTACATTACGGTACGACACACGACGTGCTAACAGAACTTTAGTCGATTGTTGTGTCTCAGTGGCGGACTTGACGAGCTGTTAGACTGGCCATCGTCCGGTTCTTCGTTTACGTTGTCTGCCGATCCCACCGGCTCCGACGGCCGCTAAGTCGCCGGCTTCCTCCTTATACCCATATTATACCACAGCTTGATTCGATTTGCATGGGCTAATAGCGTCGACCCCATATTGGGTGGCCGCGGTCGACCCACTCGCATGCGCACCACGTAAGACCGAAGCCTACCCAGAATGATAGAACATATATCATGCTACCACCCAGTGACCAAAGGAGCTGGGTACAGCGTGACTGACCTTCAGCTTAGCCTCCCAGACGTTGCGAGCCTTGACGGTTCGCTTTCCTCTCCGCGTGCCCCTCTTGGTCGACCTCTCAAAGTGTACAATAAACGTCTCCATCACCATGCCCACCTCAGCTCGACGTACCATCCGCCAGGCAGGTCGAAACGTAGTGTGTGAATGTAGGTTCGTGCTTTCATCGGGATTCCGCCCGGGTGACCTTGAAGATTCTCATATCCGACATCACTTCACCTCCACTGCCTGACCCACACTCTCGAGTCCGGACACGTCTCCCCACTCCCGCCACACCAGCTGCCTGGCCTCAGCGGCGTCGTAGGCGAAGACCCTCACCATTGCCTCACTCTTCGTCGCGGGGCAGCGGGCATCCAACCGGTCATCGGCGTAGGACCACCAGGCCACTGGGACCAGGTAGTTATTGCGGACGGTGCCGAGCTTTCGCATCTCAGCAGACCTCGCCGTGGAAGGGGAAAAACGACAGCTATAGATTTGGGGTTGTGCCACTGTGGGCCTCCTTGGTTGGTACAGATATTATACCACAGCCGCGTTCGATTTGCATGCTACCCAGCGTGGTAGGATGCCAGAATCACCTTGACACCATCGAAGAACTTCTGGGGTGAGGATCCGATCTCCTCCACCACCAGGGCATCGATGTCGGTGGACCAGCTGTGGTACTCGTCATTCTCTTCCTCGACCTTACCGGTCTCACAGTCGATCCAGTGCCACTGGCCAGTCTCAGCACGCCACACCCTGGTCTCATTCCGCGGGTGGGTTCGACGCGCCTTTGCCTTGTGGCTGGTGATGCAGACGAAGCTGCTATACTCGTCGTATTTAATCTTGTCGCCCTCTGGGCGAGAGACCTTGAATATCTTCACTATCAACTATCCTTGGAAAATGGGGGATGGGACCTAGCCTTTCGGCTCCAGACGGCCGCTTTTGGCGGCGCGAGCAGTGTCCCTGCCTTGATGGTTATCTGTTCTGCTCTGCGACCTGTTCAGCAACCGCAAGCGCGCTGCGCCCCTCGCCTTCCCAGGTCAGTTCCAGCCAGCCAGACTCCAGCGCCTCGGTCAGTAGCTCGGCTCCGGTGATCGAGGTCTGGCCAAGTTCTTCGGCGCAGGTGATGAGGGCTTCAAGTAGTTGTTGGCGTGTCATGTTTTATCTCCTTACCCTTATATTGTACCACAGTTGCGTTCGATTTGCATGTGGGACTATGCGCTGATCCCGTTTGCGGCCAGCAGATCACCGAGGAGAGCCAGCTGTGCATTGATCAGACGCAGCTCCTGCAGTGCCTCGGCCCGAACATCTCGAGGAAGCTCTCGATCCTGGATGCCAAGCTTGCACTCCTCACTGCGAATCAGCATCTGCTGAAGGTCTAGGGTTACCGCGAAGCCAGCAGCAACGCTGGAGGCTCTGAACTGTGTGAGCTCAAGTGGGGTGGGTTCCATGTTTTCTTCCTTGTACTACCATTATACCACAGCTGCACTCGATTTGCATGCTGCTTACTTCGCGGTGATGAACACCGCGTGGCATGCTGAGAGGACGTTGCTTAGTCCCGGGATGATGAGTGCGAATATGAACCACGCCATCGCCCAACGGAATCTACCGTTGAAGAGCTGTCCAAGTCCCGGGATGATGAATGAGGCTACAGCTGACGCAAGAATCTTCATCGCCGTCGCCCTCGACCTCGAGACGGACTATTCCGTCGCACCGCATCTTCAACACCCCACAGTGACCACACGATCAGTGCCAATAGGATCAATTCCATGTTACCACTCCGGATAATCAAGAGGACAGGGTCCCATGAAGGACTCTGGGTAGCGGTTCATTGTCTGCACCGCGCTCTTGTAGCGTCTGTCGAAACAGGGTGGGCACCGGTCAAAGGACTTGAAGTCCCGTCGGTCTGGTGTGGTGGTTGCTCGGACCTCTGGTCCCGTTGTCCCGCAGTCAATGCAGGTCCTGTCTTCGCTGTCAGCCATGTGGCTTTCTCCTTGGTTGGTATGTATATTATACCACAGCTGCACTCGATTTGCATGCCTGTTCTTCGAGCTCATCCAGAGTTGCAACAGCATCCTTCAGCATCTCGCTAAGCACGGTTGCACCCTTCCAATCCGTCCGGATCGTCATCGAATTTGCCAGCTCCACGATCACCGCGCCCAGGGTGTCGACGTAGACACTTACCTCCAGCGCTCGATCAGGTGAGCTCTCGTTCTCGATGATGTCATCAATGATGTGAATCTTCTGATATTCGGACATTCTATTGCCTCCTTGGCGTGGATATATTATACCACACTGGCACTCGATTTACACGCAGCAGCGGCGGTCCTGGTGGACCGCCACCACGTTCAGGTAACTCCTTAGCTGGCCTGACTCAGCATGTTGACGAGGTCATCCTTGCGGACACCGCGCTTGTGGTAACCTCGGAGGCCAGCCTCCTTACAGCGGGAACGAAGCTCCTTGACGCTGAGAGCCGTGAGGTCCTCAGTGAGCTGGATCTCTCCGATCCGCACCTTCTTCAGGTAGCGGGCCAGCGAGATACGATCGCCACGGCTGAAGCCGGAGTCCCGCATCCGGAGGTGTCCGACGGTGCCTTCGGCATCCGTCTCCTGCACCTTGAAGATGGGTTGACCCTGGTACTGGATGGTCCGCGCCAGGAAGGTGCGGTCGTTGAGGGTACCAGTCGCCTCATACTTGTTGTCTCCGAGGGAGAGGAAGGTCGTAACCTTGATTGTTCTTGCCATGTTTATTGCTCCTTAGTAGCTTTTGTTTTGGTTGGCTAGGATATTATACCTTAACTGCACTCGATTTGCATGGGTTGCGTTCAAGATAATCTGCGTTGATCCATATCGTGGTGTCAGGGAAGACGACCCGCGCCCACTCCTGCTCGATGCAGTTTCCGTTTCCGTACATGTCCCGCGGATAGCGGTGCTCGACCTCAGTAACGATGCCGAAGATCCCAACGATACCGAGGAGCTGTTCCTCCACGAGCTCCTCAGTGGGGGCCTCCCACTCGAATCGATGTCGCACGAGATCGCCCTCCGTAAGAACGAACGGATTCCTGTTCAATCTGTCCCCTCTCGGATCTCAGCCACGAGCTCCACCATCTCACCGGTCGCCAGCTCTGATTCCACCTTCTCCTTGTGCCCCTCACCGAACTTCTCCAGCCGAGCTGCCTTGCTGGCCCGAGCGATTGCGATCCGATCTCCTCGACCGAATCCACTCTCCGCGAGAACCAGATTGAATCCGCCCTCGAGCACTTTGAAGATGGGCTCCCCACCATACTGGATGGTGACGGCCTCGAAGTCGCGACCGTCAATGGTTCCATTCGCGCGGAAGACCGCGTTGCCTTTCTTGTCTGTTCCTGAAACGATGACCTCAGTCACCTCTATCTGTTTCGCCATGCCATTCTCCTTGTCCTTGATGTTGGCCTAGTTATTGTACCACAGTGCTGGTCAGATTGCACGGGCGCTGGACTCATCATAGATCCACAACACCCTGGATGACCTCGTCATCGTCGGCAGTCTCGTACCAGAAATCTGAAGGGGAGCACCCGATGTCGCGAGCGCGCTGCTCGATGCTAGCGCCCGATAGGACGTTGATAGCATCTATGATGGGTTCCAGCTCTCCCATCTCGGCCACAAGCACCTGTAGCTCCTCAGCTGTGCATCCATAGACCATGCTAGAGTCAAGCTTGTAGTTCTCCACAAGCACGTATTTTCTTACCTGTAACACCGTGTCCTCCTTGACCCCTTATTATACCACAGCTGCGGTCATTTTACATGGGTGGTGGGTCGTCCGGGGATCGAACCCGGTACCTGCGGATTAAAAGTCCGATGCTCTACCGATTGAGCTAACGACCCGTGATGTCAGCTGAAGGGTGGGTTCAGCCTTCCGATCGCGTATCCCGCGCCCATGATTCCCACGGCAGCCATCGCCTCGTACGCTGCGCTCTCTGACGACATCAGGAATGCAACAGCGAGCACTAGGGCACCCATCGAAACTAACTGTAAGATTGGTTCATTCATATTCTCTCCATGTGGCACGCCCTGCAGGACTCGAACCTGCGACCCACGGCTTAGAAGGCCGTTGCTCTATCCAGCTGAGCTAAGGGCGCATATCTCTCCTATCTTTGGCGCTTCGACGCATCATGATCACCGCGAATAGGGTGGCGACGCACAGTGAGGTCCCGACTGAGACCGCGAACCTACATGCTCTGCGCACCTGCTTCCTCACGCTAGCTCCTCCAGCTTAAAGCTCCACTGCGTCTCGCTCTTGTTCCAGATCTCGACTCGCTCCTGGACGTCATCCATCTGCTTGCCGTATCTCTGAGTCTCTCGATCACGCAGTCCTACCAGCTCTGGACGCTTTCTATCTGTCGCCTCGTTGATGCGCAGGTCGATGCCGATCAGGCGTCCGTGCTGCTCGTTCAGGATCCGATCGCGCTCAAGCCCAAGCTTGGTGAGCATCGCGACATTTCTATTCTCTGCCTCGCCCCACAGGACGTGACACTTCTCCATCGCTCGGGCCTTGTGCATTCGACTCTTCATGCGCGACCCAGGTGCAGGGGGATGGAAGTCATCAACAGTCAGGTTCTCGAACAGCAGGACGCAGAAGCGGTCGAACTCCGGGGTGGCTAAGACGTAGAGGTGGTCGACCTCACCCTTTCGTTGAAGGGTCGCGTAGTCTGTCTGTAGCTGCCAGCTCCCGCCCGATCCCGACGTCAGCTTGCACTCCAGCTCTCGACCCAGCTCTCCAATCGTGATGTCTGGCTGCCCAGACTTTCCATCGCGCTCGACGTCGTGGAACCTCTCGCCCAACACCTTCGCGAAGAACCTCTCCTGAGCGCTCGAGATTAGTGAGTTACGCCGACCCAGGTCCTCTCGAAGATCGAGTCCCCAGTTAGAGTACAGCTGTTTGAGGTCTCCCTCGAATGACTTCATTTGCGACAGCGCAGTCGCTGTCATCTCTCTGTCTAGATAGGATAGGTTCATATCTCTCTCTCCAATGTTCATAAGTGTTAAAATCAGGTAAATCCATGCCGCTGCCAACTAAGCTCCCTTGCTACCGCGCCTTTGCCCCTTATTGTACCACAGGTGGCTTCCGGTTGCATGCGATGTTCCCCTTAGCTAGCTGGCGTCCTGTCGACCTCCTCTTGATCTGCTCTTGTCTCGACGTCGTCTCTCCTTCGAGTTCACCTTCGACCTCTCTCCTTTCTCCCTGGTCGACCCCTTTCGTTCACTCACTCTCTCACTCGATGATCGATCTCTCGCCTCACGCCTTTTCTCGATCTCGAGCTTGAGACTCTGTCTCTCTCTCGTAGCTCCCTCACCCTCGCCTAAGCGCTGGTCAAGGAGCTCGAGCTGTTGCTCTGGGGTGCGCTTGTCGCGCAGCTCCTTCAACGCCTCGGCTCTGGTCCGCCTGTCGGCCCGTGCCACGTGTCCTCGCCTCATCCCTGTCGCTCCCTGCAGCTCATTCCATACTCTAATACTACCCAACGACTCTCATTTGTACAAGCGAAAGGCCAAAAGAGGGTATGAGCGGGGGCTAAGTACCATCTACTCTGTCTTCCTCGTCGACTCAGTGTTGCGGTACCGGGACCCGGAATTGACACCTTGTCACAGCGTTGACACCCTGTCATTGGGGATGACACCTTGTCCGGGGGGTTGACCACCTGTCTCAGATCGTGACAGTGTGTCACTGCGTCTCGCACCGCATTATCACCAGCGCTAGATGGTGGCGCTCGATGCACACGTATACGCGGGCGCTAGATGACGAGCGCTGACATCCGTAGATTTCCTGAGCTGGGCTCCCCGTGCACGTACGCGCGCGGGCGCTCGATGGCGGGTGCTGAGGTCCTCTCCTATCTCTCACTCACCCTCCCTCGGCTTGTTACCATACGATACCAGCCTGGGCGATCTGCTCTCTCCCTGAGGAGGTTAATGATGTTCCCCTCCATAGGTTCCAGCAGCTCGCGGTGGTAGCTGTCGTACCCTCCTGTCTTCGATCTCAACATTGCGTCTGCTGGGATGCTAAGCGTATCCGCCTCGAAGTATTCCACCTCTAGGCGCTCGCACTGGTCTCTATCTATGTAGACCTCTATCTCTTCCATGTTCATGTTCTCTCTCCTCCTCGGAGAATCTTGTTATAAACCGCCTGCGAGTGATATCACCAGCAGGTTGCTCGCGTCCCTATTTGTCTCCACACTTCCGTTCTCCCACAACACCGAGCATCTGCCATTTCTCTCAAGGGTGTTGTCGCGGTACGTCTTCGTCACCAGACCCGGAGATCCGCAGATCTTGCCGGTTGATCCGATCAGGTGAACCAGGTCACCAGGTTCTGGTGGTCGCCACTCCTGCTTCATCTCATCAGTCCACCAGATACGCATCACGACTCACTTGTGACCGTGCTCTGGCAGGGCTCCAAGCCCTCGAAGGGTTAGGAAGTACCTGAACTGTCCATCAATCTTACGACGATAGAACCAGCACCTTTGACAGCGTCTGTTCACAGCTCCCCGGTGGGGATTGGTTCCGCGAGGCCCATCAGCCAGAGTGCGACTGTGATATGGTGAGGTCAGGTAGGCGAACTTCCCACGACTGACCTTGCTCACATATTGCGTGCGTTTATCCAGAATCTCAACATTCCAGTAGAGTTTCGACTTCAGCATGAACTCTCGAACGTATTTCTCAGGCATCCACTGTGTGTAGACCTTCTGCTCGACGTGTCCTGGACCTCGATTCCAGCTCACCTTTAGCTGCTGAATCTTCCTTCCTTCGTGAAGGTGATCGTGAATCTCACCAGATGTCGCTCCGGGATTCTCATTGAGAAAGGCTAGCATCCGTCGTGATGGAAGTCCGTATCTTGACATCCTATTCTGCCTCTGTGTCAACGAAGGGGACGACGTTGTCTGTACCATCGTAGATGTCGATCATCATATCTGTGTAGACCACGATCTGTCCGTCGTTGTCCTCGCCAAGTTGAGCTGCAGGTAGCACCTCAAGGATAGCTCTGTAAAGTTCATCATATGTCATTGTGTGTCCTTGGTTGGTGCCTACATTATACCACAGCTGTGGTCTATTTGCATGGGCCGACTGGCCAGCTACTTTGCGACTACCAGTGGGAGAGGCCCGCCCGAAGGATCTCCTCACCCATCTCAATGACGTTCAAACGGTGGGTCCCATCCTCATTCCGGTAGACCCACTTCAGGTCCAGGTCAGTATTGAATGTGACCACACGATCTGCGTCAAGCGTGTTCTCAGCGATCATGGCTGCCTCATCATTGTAGGCCTCGTAGAGCTCTTCCTCTCCACCCTCGAAGCACTCAGCGATGTCGTATGCGATCGATGACCATGTGAACTGCATCGCAGAACGAAGCTCCCTGATCTGATCAAGGGTGATGCCGTGCTTTACGACGATGTCTGCTAGTTTGATGTTCTCTCGAACGCCCATTGTTTCTCCTGATTAACGGGTTGTAAGTCTATTGTACCACAGATTTGGATCTACTTGCATGCGCCCGAGCCCCACATCCTCGTGTCAATGGGCTTCCCTTTGAACTCGGACAACCTCCTAACAACGAGCCAACTCTCCTCATCCTCAAACATGATCTCCCATCCCTCCTTCGCAGCGATGAGATATGTCTCAGCTCTAAGCAGACCCTCAGCATAAAGCTCTCCAGTGTCGACATCAATGATGTCCCACTCACCCAGCTTCAGGTTCCTCGCGAGAGCTGCTTCAAGCCCCAAGATGGAGCACCTGCTTCACGTCATCACGAGAGTCTTCATCTCCCGTTATGTCGATCAACCTTCCGTAGAAGTTCTCCCAGACACTAAGCATCGCAGGAAAGGGAACAGAGGACACATAACTCTCTTGGTCAACTGCTGTGACCACAAGCTCAAGATCGCCGTTTTCTTCCAGCACCTTTTGAAGTGCCTCGATAAACTCGGATACTTTCACTCAAAGTGCCTCGTGATAGATGACCAGATTTCCCCACAGGTCGAACGCGCCAACCTGTGTCTCATCAGTCCAGAATGTCCTATTCGATGGTTGGTACTCAACCACATCGCAGAGGCTTTTCAGAATTCGAAGAGATATCTCGATACCCTCATCGTCCACTTCCACGTGGTATCCGTCGTCTAGTAGTGTTGCCATTGTCATATCTCCTTAGATATTGGTCCCGTGGACCTGATTGTAAGCGTCCATCAGATCTGAAAGCATGATGACTTCCATCTGGTCATCCTCGACCGCCTTGAAGTCAGAGCAAGCCTCAAGCTCCTCATTTCCCTCGTCAGTCACGTATACCACAGCACACCCATCTGCTCCGTCGAATGTCGATCCGTCGCTGAGGACCATGTAAGGTCCATTGGTGTACGGGCTTTCTGTTGAATTGATCTCTCGATCCAGGCTCATGCGTCACCTCTGAGCTCATCCCACAACGCAGCGTTCTGCACGAGGGCAGCAGTGTAGTTGTGGTCAGCGTAGCACTGTCCGCAGACATAGGTGTTATCCAGTCGCGAGCGCTGTGCGAACACAATAGGTTCCGGCAAGTTCTGCTTTCCACAGCACTCACACTTGTTCTGGTTGGGTCTGAAGGGATAACCCCGTCCGTTGACCATCATATTTTCTGCCACTGTGGGCCTCCTTGGTTGGTACATACATTATACCACAGCTGTGGTCTATTTGCATGCCGCGAGCATTGCTGCAGGTAACCCCATCAGGTTACCCAATCAGGTAGAAGCAGCCTTCGATTCGAGAAGACTCGTGTACCAGACCCTGTGAAATAAGTTCGGCAAAAGTCTTAGCGTCCATCTCGACGTGAGGTTCTCCTTTCTTAAAGAACTGCCCGTGAGTGATACACCCGCGTGCCATCCTTGCGAACCTGAATCCTGTCTCAGATCCAAAGTTCACCTGCAGACCTTTGTAGGCCTTCGATACCTTTGTTCCAGCTCTCATGTTTTCTCCGTTTTTACATGCATTTGTCGAATGGCCTGTTGGGCCACACGAAAAGGGTGTCATCGTGGACGTCGAGAATCTCACCTGTGTGAAGAAGCTTGACGGTCCACCCCCGCTCACTGGGAATCTGGTCGTATTCAGCCAGTTCATCCATTGGAATGGGGTCTTCAATCTCTGTCCTCGCCAAAAGGATCGCCGGTCCCTGATCCAGCCAGAAACATACATCTCCAGCTCGCACAGACCTCCCTTTACCAGTTGATGGGATCGTTGGCGAGGAATCGCTCAGTTGGCTTTTCATCTTTCTCTTTCTCCTGCATTTCTCTAATCAGACGTTCAGCCTCAGCTTCTTCGTCTACTGGGATAAGATATCCCTCTCCTATCACGTACCATCCGTCGCTTCTTTTTTCAGCGCGAAGTGGTCCGTCAGTGTCAAAACTTTCATCGTCCGTAAACACGAGTAGTCCCATGTCTCTATACGATACCTCGATCAAGCAATAGCTCAACAGCATCAGGGAGGCCGAGCTCACGCAACCTCTTGATGGCCCAGTTCTCAGCGTCTACCTCAGGTACACCACACGCCAGGTGACCCAGCTCGTGGGCGAAGATTGCGCTAGCGTGAGCCTCTGTGAACCACGGCTCCTCTCTAACATTTGCATTTAGAATGATCACACCCTCACCACCCACATTGAGTAGGAATGCCAGACTTTCAGCCTCTGGTCCAAACGGTGTCTCAAGCACAGTGACTGTCTCATCAAGAGGACACGGATAAGTTTTCATGTTATTTCTCCTTGGATACATTATACCACAACATTGGGTCCTGTTGCATGGGTATCCTCCCCCGGAGGGGAGGATGTGGTGGAGGCCTTTACCAAGGAGGCCGAACAGCTAGGCCTCCACCAGTTTAGCAACTGCTCGACTTGACAAATTGCTCTAAAAATCATCTAAATGAGTCCCTCTCTACGAGCCTTGATGAGAAGAGTCTCGAGATCAATTACTCGTGCTCCGCTGCTTTCAGCGAACTCAATGTCTCGAGTCCGCTCCCAGGTTCGTTGCTGGCTCTCTGAACAGATTAACACCTTGCATCCCTTCAGCCAGTCACTTGTCCCATCAGATAAAACCACGTTGGCTCTACCGGGTAAAGGTGATACAAGTTTTGTGATAAGCGGTCCCTGCATAGCACGTCCCACTGCGCTTAGACCGTCGAGTCCATTCTTACTCATTCTTTCTCCAGTGTGTGATCGTAACCTCTGAGAGACATCGCGTCCTCTCCAAGAATCCGGTGGATGTGGTGGATTGAAATCCCTTCGACCACCTCCCAGCCGTCCTCGAATGGGAGGGCAACATCAATATACATCGCCTGATTTGGCGCGTCAGGATGATCGTCAGGAAGAAGCATGCAAATTGATAGCACGACTCCTTGCACACTCTCCAGAGACCTAAGGAAGCCATCATCCTCATCGGAGATATCCTCAGCGAGGTCTGCGAACATCTCCATGTCCAGCAGTCGCACGAGATCTCCCTTTCGAAGGATTGGATCCGTTGGTACAGCGGTAGCGAAGTTAATCACATCACCCACGTTGCTTACCTACAGCGTTCAGCATGTTGAGTGGGACGTCCCAGTTGATCATCCGTGTACTTCGAGTTGCGTTAACACGAACGATCGCCTTCTTCCGCTTGACACGAACGATGGTTCCCTCGGTGTAGCCATTGCGACCGTTCCACGACACCTTATCTCCTGCACCGAAGAGGTGCCGCTTTCGTGCTGCCTCTTGATTTCGGCGAGCCTTCAGCTCGCCGATCACAGCAGAGTTAAGAGATCGGAGCTGGCTTTCGTCCAGCTGTCCCATGTGGCTAAGAATCTCAGAATAGTTCATTGTTTTCTCCTTATACCTATATTATACCACAGCTGGGGTCTGTTTACATGGGCGAACGTCAGGTGATTCTCCCTCGACGATCACAGACCAGTCTTTCGGTGCTGCGTGCCACATCGTTCCACAAGGCAACATGACGACAATCTCAATCATCTCATACCCGGGCTGTCCCTGCTTTGACATCTGGTGTCTTCGAAGAGGATCAATATCAACAATGATACCGCTCTCTTCTGTGCTCCAGCACTGGACAAGGTCACCCACCTTCACTGACCACCTCCACATTGAAACACTGTGCATTCCATATCCTGCGATCAGTATCGTATCTCTCTCCGACGTAATCACACCAGAACACCAGGACGTCCCCGCTCGCCTCATGTCGTTCTAAGATAAGACCGCGGATATCGTGATCGTGTGTATAGCAGATGAGGTCACCGACTTTCATGTGATCACCTCAAGAAGTGCTCGCATGTGAGAGGCTACTCCAAACGATGGCCACATCACGATTGCGTCATTCCACACATCACAGTCAGGATCACGACGGTCGGGAGTCATCCACCCACGAGGCTTAAAGCCAACGACAATTCCGATCTCATGCTCTTCATTTTCTCTTGGCTCCTCTTTCACCTTTACCAGGTCACCCGCCTTCACTGATCACCTCAAGCATTATTTTCATCTCCCATCCAAGACCCAGTCTAGACCAGAGCACTTCAACATCATCTGGATTTCTGTCTTCGACAGTTACTATGATTCCGACACCCCACATGTCTGGATCTCCGCCTCCCACCACTCGCGCGACCATGCTGCCTTCAAAGTCCATCTTTACCAGATCACCGACTTTCATTGACTACCTCCAGTATCGTGGACTCTTCGTAGGTCCACGCCATGTCTTCTGTCCACAAGACGAGCACCCGGTCGCGGATGCCGTCTCGAGTTGGACTGATCGTGTTAACCATGCTGGGCCGGAGGCAATCCCCTCGCTTTGTGCCGACGATCTTGTACACTTGTCTTGCGCCGAAGTATTGCTCATCGATACGCATGACGAGACCCCACGCTGGGTGGCCCTTCGCCAGCCTAACGAGATCACCGACCTTCACTGATCACCTCCAGTTGGGATGTTGGCCACTGCACGATGCCTTCAGGCATGAGAATATCCCACCACCCAGTTGGACCTATACGAATAAGAACACCCGTAGCAAACGAATCGTGAGAGCCTACCAATCTTACCAGATCACCGGTCTTCACTGATCACATCCATGAAATGATGTCGCTTTAGCCACGGGATGGCACAGTTCATGACCACACCGCACAAGTACACCTGACCAGACTCCCAGTCTGTCTTGTGAATGCGGGTGATCAGAGCGATCGACCCCCAGGAGGGGTGAAGGTTCTTAAATCTTACAAGGTCACCAGCTTTCATTCACAATCATCCTGAGTGTATTGCAGACCATCCTCTGGAAATGTCTCATTATCCATCTCCAAAGACATCACTACGTTGTCATCTGGGTAGATGTATGATCCCAGTATTAGAGGGCGATAGCCCAAGATATCTGGATTCCACCTCAACACCTGCCAGTCCTGATTCTCGTAAGCTGCTCCTCGCATGTATGCTCCCAGTGCGAACCCTAAGGAGAAGACAACTGGAATCCCAACAATAGCTAAAATCACCTACTGCTCCATGCAACCCAAAGATCGAGAAGAGCCATGCACATCATCGTGTACAGGCAGAGCCAGAGGAGTGCGTCTTTGAAGTTATTGACTGGCGGCATTATCATGCTCAATTTCGGTAGTAACCTCGCGCAAACAGTCAAATTCTACATCGAGCCAGATTTCAACCGGCTCATCCGCGTCTTTGATCTTCACGAGCCACAAGGTTCTCATTTCAACATCGTTGTGTGGAAAGTGGATAGTCAACAGGTGAACTCCAACGGGATCAATATCTCTAATCAATTTATCGATATACACTGACTTGTTTCTTCTCTTCGCATTTTCTGCTAGATAGATAATACCAGCACTGTTAGTAACAGTTATCGTCTCTTTACCGACCTTCACTGATCACCTCAAGTCTATTACAGATGCCATGCGCTCGATGAGGCATGACATTGGCCGCATATCGGAAGCCCACATCACACAAACACTCTCCTCACTCCAGCTCGGGCGTGTAACGATTCCCAGCTCTTTGTAGACAGGGTCAGATGCATACTCAGTGTCTCGCAGTCTTTCCGGCAGACGCCGAATAACGATGTCACCGACTTTCATTCACATTCCGTTCGTTCAAGCTGAATTCGATTGATGATGCTAGTCACCTGCTCAAGGAGGCTCTCCTTATTACCCTTCAGTCCCAGGTGTCGACGAGCAAGTGTGGTTCCCTGTGGAACCTTGTTTGAGAGGCGAAATCCTCTACACTGTGCCTTGAGGGCCTGTTGAATCATCAGCAGCCGATAGAAGTCAATTCCTGCTCCCGTTAGCGTAGTGCCACCGACGCCATCCTCGACTCCCTCGTTTACTTCCTTGCCAGTAAGAGATTTCATGAGCTTGGTCCAACCGTTTCTATTGAAGTGTGGATGCCTTCAATGTCCCAGACCTTGTCTGCTGCATCGAGTGCTTCGTCCATTGTGTTGAACATCAATGTCTTGGTATTTTTCCACCCTTCGCAGAACTTGACTATACCTGGCGGCCACGACCTCTTGTCGTGTGGATCAATTTCCGAGACGAACTCACTCGTTCCGCCTATTCGAATCATGAAGGGACCGTTACCACGGTCTTCTTCGTAAAATGTCACACCTGAATGTAAACTACTCATATTTTTTTCCTTTCTGTAGAAACATTATACCATAGGCTGGCTCACTTTGCATGCGTGAGCTGTTCATGAGCTTCCTTCATTGATCACCACAAGGTCATCTGTGTGTTGCTCTTCTATCTCACCGTCTCCCCACAACACGTCTACTCGTCGGCCGACATGCGGAGGTCTCATTGGAGACTGATCCCTAATGATCACCCCAAATCCTTCTACTGTCTCCTGACCCTTTCCTGACATGATCGATTCCACAGAGATTTGCACCAGGTCACCTACTTTCATTTCATTCCTCTAGTCGTCAACAACCAATAATCAAAAGATGCGAGTTGGCCACCTGGACCGAGTACTTCCCATCTATCATCGTCATAATCGCTGCGTCGCAGAATAAGTAGCGGAGCTCCTTCTTCAGCCCATCGTCCAATGAAGAGGTGGGGTTGATGCCTCCACGTCTTCACCGCTGGGTGGGACTTCCTAAGCCTTACCAGATCACCGGTTTTCATCTTACCACTCCTTCGGCGGGATTCGAGTCCCACATCTCGGGCAGATGCCTTGCACCCAGGCTGAGTTGTGTGATTTGACTCCGCAGAATCTACAGTAGTATATCACTCGATCACCGGCTTTCATTGAACAGTCTCCACGCGATGAGGTACAATCCAGTTGCATCTGCCATCGGACCAAAGCACGATGGGAGCGTGGCCCCCGTGCCACGTGGTCCATCCAACAATAATACCCATCATCCGGGATTCCGAGTTTAGGTTCTTTACCAAATCACCGATCTTCACGGATCACCTTCAAAGCTCGAATATTAGCGGGAATGACTGTTCCCCTTACCAGTATGTCCACGAAAGAAGAGTTGACTCCATGACGAATCTCACTGACAACGATAG
>Ga0080013_1003266_pt1 | contig 17404 bp, 29 predicted proteins | sample ETNvirenome_6_85_FD_69236 | JGI IMG/M metagenome (GOLD analysis project Ga0080013, IMG submission 69236) | Marine viral communities from the Pacific Ocean - ETNP_6_85 (SPADES assembly) (version 2) | ecosystem: Environmental > Aquatic > Marine > Oceanic | place: Pacific Ocean | collected 2013-06-19 | reverse complement strand
GGGCTAACTGCTCGTCGGTCACCTCCGGTATGGACAGTGGGCCAAGGCCCAGGTTTTCAGAAGAACGGGAGATGGACTGCGCCATCTCGTTTGCGTGTGGGGCGATAAGTCCACCGGCCTGTAACGCTGCGTCCTGTATAAACGGGGATGTGGGGTTTAGAGAACCGACAACACTCGCCGGATTCCGGTAACGGGCGAAGTTTCCCATCCCCCTGTAAAACTGGTTCTTGAGGCGGCCAGGATACGCCTGAAGATAATCCCAGGGGTTCACACGATCCCCAGTTTCGGATACTTAATATCCTGGTCCCACCTGTCGTCCTTCCCCGACACTGCAAAGCGTAAGGACAGCGCACTGTAGCGGGTAGCTGCCATGATGTCATCGTTCAGCGCCACGATCTTTGAGTCCTTGCGGTGGTAAACCCGAAACTCTTGCCACCACTCCCCTAAAGTGGAGAAGACTTTGAACTTATCGTTCTCCATCCGCTGCAACATCTCCATGATGCCTGTCTCGATGGAGTTCCCCCCTTTCTTTTCCCCTGGTGCGGGTGGATTTTCAAAATGAGAGAAGTGCATATTACATCCGAGATTTCTGTATTGGTCTGCCAGGCCAGGGTTGCCCATCGCGTCCCTGCGGTGACCGTCATGCGGCCAGATGATAGGGATGAATGAAGGCCGCGTTTTTATTGCGGCAGCGTGGATATGGGGTGCTGCTTTTGCGAGCGCGTAGACATCGTAAACATAGACCACATCCTCGTCCGGGTCGTATGCCAGGTAAACCACAGCGGTTTTGTGGTCAAACCCGAAATCTATCCCCGCTACCCTGGGCCACTCGTCTGGGATGGTGAAGGGATCTACCATCAGCTTGGATTCATCCACTGGGAAGACAAGACCAGAGCCGATAGCGGGTCTGCCATATCTCCGCATCTCCCTTTCGTGTGGGGAGTAGGCAGAGAGGATCTGATCCATAACCGACTGGGTGAGGTGGCCTGGTTTTCCCGCCTTGCTTCTCACCCTCTCAGATGCGTCATCCCATGCAGCGGTGGTGAGGGATTGGCCTGGTTGGAGGTTGTTCAGAAACGCATGGACGGTTTCCGTCATCCCGTTCTCAGGGGTGAAGGTGAGGAAGGTCATCCCCTTTGTCGAGAGCGTCCGGGTTACGCATTGGCTGTAGAGGTCCCTGCTGGGTTCTTCGTCCAACCAGATTGCCGACACTGCCCTGCCCATGAATTTCTCCACACCCATCTCATAACTTTTGAACTGGAGGGTGGAGTTACCGCCTGAGATGTGTTTTACCAGGGCCAGGGATTTGGCGTTTGGGACACCGGGTTTGCGTTCGGTGCTGATAATACAATCACCGGGTATCCAACCCGTTCCGAGAGCTGAAGGGTCCTCTGGGGCTCCCAGGAGTTCTGCCTGGACAATATCCCTGGTGGTTTCGTTAGACACACCGCAGGCCCAGGCGACAATGGGATCGGCAAACCGCCGCCCCTCCCAATTTTTCGGGTATCTGCCAGTGCAGTGCATGGCTAACTCGGCGGCTCCACTCATGGATTTGCCCACCCGGTTGCCAGCCATAAGGAGGCGCTGGTTGCACTCCCTCCCGGTGGAGTGAAATCGCTCCTGAAATGGGTAGGGGTCGTACAGGTCGAGCTTGTTCAGCCGCTCTCTTTTTTTCAACTCCCGTGCAATCTCTACCTTACGGACGAGGTTAGCCACGTTTAATTTAAGGTAGTGGGGGCTTCCGCTGGTGCCTCTTCTTCCCCCAAAAGAACTTTCAACTCCCTTTCCAGTTCAGCGGTGGAGGATTGCTCTATATGGGTCTGTTCCACCCTCTGTACCGCCTGGTAGCCCGATCTATCCAGAATGTCCTTGGCGGCGGCTAGTTTCACGGTATCGGATGTGGACTGCTCTGCGAGCTTCAACAGGGTATCCAGGGCCATCTGTGCGCCATCCATCATCTTCAGCTCTGTGCGTGACTTTATCTCAGCCTGGAACTGCTTTCGGAGTTGTGAGCCTTTGGATTTGGCTGATCTTTCCGGGTAACCGGCAAGGATGGCAGCGCGGTTAGCGTCACCGAACTTGATGTAGTTGGTGATGAAGGCGTTTTGTTTGGATGTGAGCATATTAGATGTTGGTTATGGATGTGGATTTGACCCCCGCTGTATGGGGAGAATATTCACGTTTTCATAAAAAAATAAAAAGGGGTCGGGGGGGTCACCACCTAGTCAAGGTAGTTTCTCCCTAATGAAATCAATGACTTACAGCCGGTGTGGTGCCTGGTGTGGTGCTGAAGTGGTGGATTTGGTGGGTTTTGGGGGTGAAACCAGCCCCCGGAAGCGTGTGGGTGTGCGTGATTCCTATCTTTCAGCCACATCCACAACTCCACATCCACAACCTCACATCTACTAGCCCTTACTGGCTCTACTGTGTTCTTCTCTTGGGGGATTGAAGTAACCGCGATCTCGTAAAGCTCTCAACTCCTCCAAGGTGTAACCGTCATTCGCTTTGTAATCCCGCAAGCGGTCCAGCACTTGTGGCCTGTCCTTTATGAAACCTTCGAGCAGGTTGCAGAAGCGGCACAGTAACCCACGGACCTTACCTGTTTCATGGTTGTGATCCACATGGAGGACCGCAGTCAGGGTAGACTGGTGGTCCCCACATATAACACAACATCCACCCTGCGCCTGGTACATCTCATCGTAGTCTTCTGGTGTGATTCCGTAGTCCCGCTGTAACTGGGTCCTTCGGACGTGCGGCGTATGGCAATCCCTACACCATGCTTGCAGCCCATCTCGTTGGGTTCGGTTACGGTTGAACGCGGTCATGGGCTTGACTGCCCCGCATTTGCCACAGGATTTACCCTGCGGGACCAGCGCCAGGTTTACATCCACTCCTCTACATCATCACCTGAGACAACTGCGACAGGAGGATCACGGGTGGTTGTGTTGTTTACGTACCAGTCTGCCCTGCCATGCCTGGCGAGCCGTTTACGTTCACGCTCTACTGGGTCTTGTGCACCGTACCATTCGGAGTCAGGGGTGTCCGTGAGGCGGCGGCGATAGCCGAGGTGTGCTGCTTCTGATTCCTCTAGGTCGAGGTCTATTTCGGTGTCAGCCGCGAGGTCGTAGTACCGACCGGCCATAAAAAAAGCCGCCAGAAGGCAGCTCGCAGTATTCGTTCATCTTACAAATACTATAACACAGGTGTACCAATATTGATACACGCTACATGATAACGGGATCAGCCAGTTTGGTCTTGAGGGTTCGAAGCACACGCTGATCCATGTCAGCAAAGATGCCCTGGGTAATCTGATAAATGACAGCGTAAGTCCTGTACCAGCGGCCTCGAGTTTTTAATCCGAGCAGTCTTATTTTGTCAGCAGGCCAGGTTTGATCAGCAATCGGGAACGACTGGCCTGTGGCGGCTTCACATAATGTCAGCCATACCAACTTACGAAATGCCCGTACCTCGATAATGGAGTCCTGAAGGTCGGGATGTTCGATCAGGATATGACGGAGCTGATGTTCCAGTTTGCGGATTGCGCTGCGGTCGCCTGCATAGCAGACTCGGGCATAGAGGCTGTGGATTGGGTCGCGCCTGGAGAGTGCCGAGGCCACATCCTCCCAGGTCAATTCAGCCTTACCAGATCCACGCTCCCAGCGATTAGGTTTTGCAGCCAGCAGTTTCAATTTCTCAAGACTCAAACAGGAGTTCCATAAGCCGCCCGGCTTCCTGGTCGGATACCTCATGCTTCTGATGGTCATGTGTCACCACCCATGAACGCCCGTCCCTGTCATGGCGTGAGATACGCTGCACCATGCTCTGTGGGCACAGCAGGGTCCCGCCATTGGCGAGTTCTATGAGCAGTCTACGACTCTCAGCTTCCATGTCGTACCCTTCCCTTTCGGTTGATACCAACCCCACACCTCGATCCGAATCCCCGCTTGGCGGACTGCATCCACCTCCTCGGCCGAAGATATTTTCTTGACTCTTGATGAGATGTTGGAATAGCTGGTGGCTTGGACAGCCAGGATGTCGTCCTTCCGTATCGCCAAAATGTCTGCGAAATTCCACAAGTCCCTCCGCTGTTTGGTGATGTGGTTGTATGTCTCCACGACCCAGGCTGTGTAACCCTCGTCACGTAGTTTTTTTAGGCTGAGTTGGGTTGGTGACATCAAACCCCGCACATTCCTTCACATTCGTTGTCAAACATATCGAACTGGTCACGCGCCGGGTCAAAGTCACATTCGGTTAGTGGTGTCATGGATCGGTGGATGAAAATCTTTTCTGTGGTTCCATGCAGCCCATTACGCAGTGCCTCATCCATCTTCACCGCCCGACTCCACGAACCGGAATCGTGGTCCAGCATATCTTGCCAGGTCGTGTTGTCATGGTAAGGGCAGAAATAGCAAGCCGACTTGCTTGGCTCTCGGTATCCATGCTCTCGCATCCAACGTTTGCAGTCATAGCGGTACATCTGCTTGTCTATCAGGGGCCAGATGTTCTCAATCCACTTGGTCTGGTTGGGTTTCATCCTTACAGACTCATCCATTGAGATGCCGATCCACATACGCACGGCAACCTCTTTAGGGCCGCGTTGCCCCTTTTCTAAACCCATCAGCCGCCTGACCTTTTGTTGGATGGGCTTGATCTTGTACTCAGCAGTGCATTGCCGTCTAAGCATCCCGCCCTTATTACCGTTAGGACTTTCGGTGTAAAACGGTGCGCTGGCATATCTTCCCTTCTCGTCCTTGCCGTGTTGGATTGCTGCCCAGATGTCGTGATCTAGTCCTTTACCCTCCATCACCCGATACACCGGGAACGGCACTAACGATTCGACGTAATCAAGGAACTCATAAACGTGCTTGGGTTCTGCGCCAGTGTCAGCAAAGATGGCACAGTCAGGCATCGGGGTTAGTTCTCCCTCTGCTGCCATCAGTGCCATCGTGGAGGATTGCACACCGGCACCTAGAGATAGGATGTTCATCATCTAAACCGACTCCTTAAATCCACCGCTCTCGCGTGACGGACATATTCAAAAAGATCGGTCCCAAACTTTTCATAAAACCATTTCGGCCACGGTATGCCCCTTGGAGTTCGTTTATTCCGGTTCAGGTGGGCGTATTTCGCCGCACAGTAAGTGAGATACTGGTAACTGTCCTTCGGTATCGAGGAAGGTCTGACTTGCTTGGTCAAAGTACAGGCCGATGTTTCCTTCCCAGCCGCTGCCGTGTCGCTGTTTGGCAATACGGAGGAAGGCGTGGGGGTCGGTTGGCTCATAGTCGAATTCAATCTCCACCTTGCGCTCTTGTTCCCGGTTGCGATTCAATATCCCAACTGCATCCGCAAGATCGGAAATCTCCCCCGCTCCGCGTATATCCATCCGGTCCTGAGAATCTGTGTCGCGTTGGGATTTACGGGTGTGGGCTACCAGGGCGATGTGGATACCGGAGTCTCTGGACTCCATCGCCAGGCGGTTGCAGAAGTTCTTTTGCCGACTGTAATCGTCCGTGCCTGGAATGGCTTTCATCAGCGAATCGACGACAAACAGATAACAACCAAGCTCCTGACGGCAGAACCGCATAACGCCTATCAGCTCGTCTTCTGGAGGAGCGTCCTGACGGACGTAGAGGTAAACCCGGCCTTCAAGCCACTCCAACGCCTCTTGGTGCAACTCTTTCGCCGGAGCTGCCAGGCCAGTGGTTTGGCGGACAAGTCTGGCGACCTGGGCTTGCGCGGTCATCTCAGGAGAGAAGATGACCGTTGTGAGTTTCTGGGATGCCAGGGTTGTTGCGAAGGAACTGGTGAGTAGTGACTTGCCGGAACCGTTCTGACCCGCCCATACGGAAAATTCAGACGGGCGGAGCTGGAAGTGGTCGTTCAGTTTGCCCCACGGGGTTGCAGCACCCCGGCCAGATGAGATGCCCTGCAACACATCCCAGGCTTCCGCGCTGTATTCGGCTGGGGATCGGATATTTCCAGCCTCCTCCGGGTCCATGTACTTGTGCCAGTCGATCTCTTGTAGCGTTAAATCCAATCTTTGATCCTCGCGGGTTTGACCTTCAGGGCTTGGGGGTAGATGGTGCGCCATCCACGTTCAATGGCAGTGTTGATCTCGTCCTCTAACTCGGTGGGGGTGGCTCCGGCGGCGCGGGCTCTTTCCAGTTTTTCTACCAACAAACGTGCAGAGGTTAGTGTCATAGGCCAACCTCTTTCTTTGCGAAATGCCAACCAAGCATCCCAAACCTTTTTGGAAATAAAATCTGGCCTATCTATTTTGTTCTTCTTCTTCTTTTGTATTACTTCTTCTTTTGTAGGGGGTGGTTTACCGGCAGACGGTTTTTCCGGCCTACGGTTTTTCAGTAGCGTGGTCACCGGCCTACGGCTTTTCAGGGGGACGGGTTCGTAATGAATCGTCGCTATCCGCCCGATGATCTTCCCGCCCTCACCCTGCTCGACTTCCTCAGTCCACAGCCCCACATCTTTCAACGCCTTGACAGCGTTGCGGCACTTGTCCCTGCCGATATGGAAATGGGCGCAAATCTGACCTTGCCGGACAATCCAATCTTCCGGCTGACTTTGGAGGTAAGCCCACATCCCCAGGGCGACAACATCAGTGACCTCTTGCACAGTGTCCACTGGCAGCATGGTGTACGGTGCATCAGCGTGGCGTAGCCGAGTGATCGGCATCAGCAGTACCGCGCCAACGACAGGCGCTCACAACTTAATTTGTCGTAGACAATGATTCGTACGGCGTAACGATCAGCTTCTTTCACAAGGTCGCGGATCTTTCCTCTCGGGGTGAATCCACAAACCCATATCCAAAGGTCATGCCCATCCAGAAAATCCCACTCGGTATCCGATGGGTCATCCACAAACATGGCCCACTGATTTTTGGGTGAGTTTTCGTAATACCCTTCGCCCAAGATTCCGATATATACGCAGAAGGTTCTCGCCTGCGGAGTTCCACCACCCCAAAAAAGCCCCCCGGAGGGGGCAATAGTTGGAGGAGGAGAAGCCGCCATTTGGCCCTGGCGGAGGGCATTTACCTTAGTTTCGATGGGGTTAGGTATGGTTCCGAGCATACTGGTTTAATAGGATGTATGGCTACGCAATACTTTTGACACCGTGACTGTACTGCTGTACTCTACGTTCGTCAAATATTTTTGTCGGAGAAAAAGACATGATGGTTAGCCCCAAGGAAATACTAGAATTAGAGGAAGCCAGAGCTCAAAAGGATTCCCCTATGAAAACAGAAAAATCACTCCGCCTTGTCCAGGCTAAAAAAAACCTGTCAGATTTCAAGGATCGCTTTGAAGTAGATAATGATGCGGTGGCAAACCGTGTCCGGGTCGCCGCCGAAAATTCAGAACTTGCTTTTGGGGAGATCGCAGAGCTTTGCGGTGTCGGTTCGAGGGTGGTGTCCAACTGGGCGCAGACCGGCCAAATCTCAAAAGAGCGTATTCCAACTTTTTGCCACCTCACAGGTGTCTCAGTTGAGTGGCTGTTGACCGGCGTGGATGGTGGTGTCTACAGCAAGGATGATACCGCCGATAAAACTGCGTTCACCCGACCGCTGAATCTGAAAGCCGGGCCGAGCGCAGAAACCATCATGGTCGTGCCGACCGTTGAGCCCCACGATCTCGCCAAAGATATCGGTTTTGATGATTCAAAGCTTCTCCCAGACTGCATTAAAGAGTGGAAGTTGAGGCCGGATGAGTTTCCGAGTTTCGCCATCCAAGTCCATGACAAAGACCACGTTAGGACTCCAACATTTTCAATGCAGATGACGGCATCGGTTTATCCAGCCCTGCCGCGAGGCACGATTCTTTTTTTCTCCCACAATATTCTGCCCTCCCAAGGCGAGTTTTCGATATGGCTGACAGAACTCGGTCATATCGGTACTGATTACGAGCCGGTGAACCAACGCCCCACAGTGGTGGCTGGGTTCACGCATTATTTAGGTACGGGCGATGCGTTTCCGACTTTGGAAGGCCATTTCTATGAATACTCGGCGGCGCAGCCTATTCAACTTACGACTGCGCCCTATTCGACCTTGCCATCAGATATTGTTTTGCCAGGCGGCACGATCAAAGGCAAAAGACACATCCTAAAACGCCGGTTCCTTGGTACGCTGGTCGCGACCCAGACATGGACGCACCCCACCTCAGTTGATCGCCAGACCACGTTGACACGCAGACTCAACGCGATTGAAGAATTCAAAAGGGAGGATTGGGGTGACTGGGTGGAATTCACCAGTGCATAAAAACCTACCCCCATCGGCACTGCCGGTGGGAATTTTTTTGCCTAGACGGCGAACCTACGCTCTACATCCCCCTATCTCATGTCCACCACCACAGGACTTTTCAAATGAAAATCGTGCTTGATGTTATCTCGATGTTCATCATCCTACCTGGCGCGTATGTAGTTTGCTGCGCCCTTTTAGGGTGGTGATGACCGATCTAGTGTGGACCGGCGAAGGTCACCGGAGTTTTTTCAAATCCGAGAAACCTTCTCCTGGTGTGCTGAAAAAATTGCGGGAATCCGTCAAGGGTCAGCCCTGTTGGTTGAAATTCGAGGGCATCTGCAAAGCGCCGGACACGGTTGTCTACGCTCACTTTCGCGACTTAGCGTGTGGGTTTGGCCTTGGCTTGAAGGGTTATTTTGGTTGCCCGGCCTGCCATTCCTGTCACGACGAGGCTGATGGCCGCGCCCACAACCTTGAGCGTGACTTTGTGAAATCAAGACACGCTTTGCAGGCTCTACGCTACTGGCATCAACTAGAGGGAACGACATGGAAAATTCTATAAATGTGCGTTTTTGCGTTGACCGTGTGAACTGGGAAGACATCAAGGCCAACCTGACAAAGGCTCGGGAATTCACCGAACAAGGAAAAGTGTACGAGGTGCACATCCACCGCAAGCGGCGATCAAACCCGCAGAACGATTATTTCCACACCCTCCTCCACGGTATCGCTAATGCGACCGGACATTCGTTTGAGGAAGTGAAGGATTGGGTCAAGTCCGAGTTCCTTGGGTGTGAGCCAACCACGATCAACGACAAAACAATCCAGCGTCCAAGAGCATCATCAAGTTTAACCGAGGATGAAATGAGCTTACTGATCCAACGCACGGAGGTGCTTCATGCCGAGTTCAGATGAAGATTTGACCTACGAAGTGGACAAAGAATTCGAGCACGTTTTTGGGGAGATGATGACCAAGGAATTTATGGAGCTGATGTTGGAAACCTACGTCCTTGCCCTACATAAAGCCAGCAAGAAAGCCATTCGCAATGTCGCCAAGCGACACGGTATCAAACCCAATCAACTACGGAGCATTTATGCTGAAGACGATCAACCTACCCAACGGCATTGAACTGAAATTCGACCCTGACCGACATAAGTATTTTCGGAACGGCAAAGAGGTTATGGGGGTAACCAAGATCGCTGAGATGACCGGCGACCACGGGTGGCGCATCCCCTGGACCGCGAAGATGGCCGGAGCGCAGGCAGAAAGTATTTTGTTGGATGTGGCTACCTCCAAGATTCAAATTGATGAGGTCAATTACCAAAGTTACGTGCAGCAAATAAAGAAGGCCCACCGATCCACATCCAGCCAGGCGATAGCGTTTGGTCATGCCGGGCATGGGATCTTGGAAACCTACGTCCTTTGGAAAATGGGGCGAGGACCCGAGCCCACACAACCAAAGAATGATGGTCTGAAAGCCGCCATCGCGCCCTATATTTCTTGGTCGGACGATGTAAACCCCGATTACATCTCATCCGAGGAAGTTGTTTATTACGAAGGAACACTCCACGGTCAATATTTCGAGTACGCCGGAACCTTAGATGTCCGGTTCAACTTGGGCACTGAGCATTGCATCGGTGACTTCAAAACCGCTAAAGAAAATAAGCGGGACTACGTGTGGCAGATGGCGCTGTACGCAGCCGCAGTTGAACAGTCGTTCGGCAAGCCAGTAGACAAATTATTTTTGTTCAAACTGCCCAAAGATGGGCATGAATACAAGCTACGGAACATCGAACTAGATGACCGTTACCGAAACTTTGCGCCGGTTCTGGCGGCTATGAAAAGCATGGCTTTTGAAATCGACCGGGCAATAAAGTGAGGACAACCAATATGACCCTAGCCCGAAATCTTGTAGCCGACACTGCCGCTCATGCAGCCAGATACCGCAAAAGTGACCCTGTGACCTCCAGAGAGGCCGCTGAACGGGTGGATGTTGAATTGCAGTGCAACCAGGTTCTGTCAGCACTTCGGGCAGCCACCAAGGCAGAGGCGTTTGTGACCAGCGCCGAACTGGCCGACATGATGGGGGTGGATCGCCATCTTACCGCAAGGCGATTACCGGACCTGAAAAAACAGGGGCTGGCAACCCAGTGGGGGAGAAACATTTGTACGGTCAATGGCACTAAAGCAGTGACCTGGAAGGCCGTGTGCTGACTCTCTCCCCACACCAAAAGTTACGCCGATCTGGGGCCAGATTCGGTGTTTTTCCCATCCTTGATGAATGCAAGAGGCACGTTATGAAAGCAAACGAAATCACTTTAACCACTAAACCCTTTGAGTGCGGCTGGGTGCATCTGACTAAACCAGATGAATACTCGTCCAAGTTCGATGTTGAGATGATCTTCGGTACTGATGACACCGGCCTTACTGAGATTACTGAGGCTGTAGAAAAGGCCGGATCTGGTGAGGGACACAACCCGGTGAAGGTCCACAAGGACCGTCAGGGGATGTACTCGATAAAGGCCAAGAGTAAATACGATGTCCGTATCGTCGGAGCTGACAATTCGGAGATCGACAAATCCAGTCTTCGCAAAGGCGACACTGCCCGAGCAAACATCAAAATTGCCCCATACGATGCCGGGGGCAATAAGGGCGTGACCATTTATCTCCAGGCGGTTCAAAAGATCGCGGACGGTGATGGTCACGATGACTTCGGACCCCTGCCCGATCAATCACCGGCCCAGCAGGCAGACGACCTGGCCTGGTAACAAGGAGCTAAAAACCGGAACATCCCTACAACCGCCGCGCCTTCGGCTTGGGGGCGCGGCATTAGGAGAACTTTATGGAACCCGTGACACTCGCTGGCTACCTTCTCGCGCCAAAAACTTGGCCTATAAAATCTGACACGAAAATTCCAAACCCTGTTGAGTTAAAGGTCCAGGTGTACGCACTCCCAGGTGGCGGTTCCTACATCCCTGCCCGTTACATCACCGACAAGGATCTGAAGGAGTTAATTCGCGATTGAGATTCCTTTCCCTGTTCTCCGGCATCGAGGCAGCATCTACCGCATGGGAGCCGTTGGGTTGGGAGCCTGTAGCGTTCTCAGAAATCGAACCGTTCCCCTGTGCGGTGCTTGCTCACCACTGGCCTCACATTCCCAACCTGGGGGATGTGACCCAGATCGAGATGAAACATATCAAGAAACTCGGGGCAATCGACATCGTTATTTTCGGATCACCCTGCCAGGACTTGTCTGTGGCGGGAAAGAGGGCCGGTCTTGATGGTGAAAGATCAGGACTTTTTAGATCAGCAATCCGAATTGTTCGCTGGGCAAGAAAACACAACAAACTCAGGTTTGCCCTCTGGGAAAACGTGCCAGGGGCGTTCTCAACAAACTCCGGTCGAGATTTTGCTGCCGTGGTTAGGGAAATGTCTGGGGCAGACGTTGGCGTTCCGTCCGATGGATGGAAAAACACCGGCGTTGCTTTCGGAAGGGAAGGGTTCACGGAATGGAGCGTGTTGGACGCGCAATGGTTCGGAGTTCCGCAAAGGCGCAGGCGTATCTTCGCTCTCTCAGATTTTGGAAACTGGCGAGATCGAGGCCCGATACTTTTTGAGCGCGAGAGCCTGTGCGGGGATCCTACGCCGCGCAGAAAGGAGGGGGAAGGAACTGCCGCCGATGTTGCGCCAAGCATTACATCAAGTGGTCCACCTTTCTCCCGCACCGGAAACTCAAGGGTAGAGACTGAAGCCTTGGTCACTACATTTTCAACTCCCGCGCTAGGTGATGTTCGAGAAGATGAGATTGCTTCGACCATGCAGGCAAAAACCGGCAGCGCAGGGGAAACCCAGAACCCAGCGTATGTAGCCACTTATCGTAAATCCAGAAGAGCGCAATCCACCTCCCTAGACGCTACGCAGGGGTCCAAGCAAACCCATTTAGCGGTGGCTTTTAAGGCTAATGCGGGGTTTGAATTCCCATCCCCTAATGATAAAGGTGACCTCTCCCCTGCTCTTCAATCCCAGAACCAACACGCAATAGCAGTTCGTACTGCCCAAACGTCAGCAAATGGTATTGGGGTTTCAGATGTTGCCCACACTCTTGATAGAGCGCAGGGACAGGCAGTTGCCTTCACCGCATCAGAAAGATCCAACAGTTACGCCTGGGAGTCAGAGGTAAATCCCACACTGAACAGCCAAATCCCTAACGACACCTCCAACCTCCAATATGGAATTCGCCAACAAATGCAAGTCCGGCGATTAACTCCAGTTGAGTGCTGCCGACTGCAAGGGTTTCCAGACGACCACCTGGATATTACCTACCGCAACAAACCCGCACCAGACGGAGCCAAGTACAAGGCATTGGGTAACAGTATGGCGGTTCCCGTTATTAGGTGGATTGGTGAACGGATTTCCAGTGTTTGATTTAGCCGGTAAAGATTGGCTGACAGAAAAGGAAGCTGCCCACTATTGCGGAGTCTCCTTTGCCCAGTTCCGAAAAAAGAAACCCGACTATGATCTCCCCTTTGCCATCTTCATGGGTAAAAAACAGTACCGGCGGCGGGATTTAGACTACGCTATCGAGCGGTGCGTGGTAAGTGGTTGATTTGGTTTTGGTATTTTTTTGTCTAATGTGTTGTACATTGTACCTATATATAGTACAATGTACACATGGTTAGGGGATGGCCCTGATCTGAGATAGGAGAGAGAAATGAAATCTAACAAGCTTGTAATTGAGCAATTAGGGCGCGACTACGGCTACCTAGAAGAAGTTGAGGCTGAACTTAGAACCCGCTCAACCCACCTTTCCGAGGTTATCGGTAACGGCGATCCAGAACCAGCTTTAGAACAATGCGCCAATCATCTGCGGGAAGTGGCCGATTTTATTGACGATATCCTAAACGCCCGCCACGACTACAACCCGAAGATCTATATAGAGGAGAGAGAAAAATGACTTACTCAGTAAAAAACGTCAAGACCTTTAACACCCCTGACGGCGGTGGATACAACGCAACCCTGTACTGCGGGAAAACCAAAGTCGCCAACATCCATGATGGTGGTTACGGTGGATGCCTTCAGTACGATTGGCTAGACACTACCATAGGGCGCACGGGAAAGTTCAACCCTGACCAACATTTTGAAAAGGATTTCTACGCCTTCATTAAGACCCACAAAATTCCCGATTTTGAGTGGGATGATGAGAAAGGTGGGTTTGTTGATATTCCAGATGAGTTCATCACTCCCACGGATGATTTGTTTGTCGGCAATCTCGTCAATGATTTCCTTGATATGAAACACTTGAAACAAGCCTTAAAGAAAGAAGTCCTTGTTGTCAAATACGACAAAGGCACGATTCATGGCACAGGAGACAAACCTACCCCTGAACTTGTGAGTAGATATGTTGAATCACTTTCGGGCGAGGAGGATAAGAACATGGGTATCCTGAACAGTCTCTCATTTGAAGAAGCGTGGGAAATTTGGCGCAACCGTTAATCACAACAGTAAGACGCAATCACTCAGCATCTTTCAGGGGTGCTGAGTTGTTATGTCTGGAGAATCTAACATGGCTAAAGAGAACAAGCGTCTTGTGACGCTTATGACGAAACACGGTCTTACCGTGAAAGAGGTTGCTGAACTGCTCTATGTGTCACCTGTGACGGTTCAGCATTGGAGAGCATCTGAGGGCGCGGTGGGTTACCGCAATATGCCCAGAGGGTACTTGGAACTGTTGCAAATAAAACTAGGAGAAAAGTAATGGCATATTTACAAAAACATTCCAAAAACAAGCAAGCCCTTGTTCTAGTTTACAAGGATGTGAATGATAAACGCCGGAAGAAGTATCTGGGGGTGATCCCGAAAAGGCAGGCCAACCTTCTGCTGGAACAAGCCTGTAGTGAGGAACGATCCAGAAAGCTCGGGCTCCGTGTGGAGTCGCCCTTGTTCCAGAGCGCAACCCGTGGGCCATTGTTTAAGGAATACGCCTCGGAATATTTGCGAGAATACCGGCATGATTTTCCAAAAACCTACGGCAAGGTGAACGGGATCATGACGCATCTGGTAGGTGGGTTTGGGGATTTGAGGTTGGATGCGGGAGAGCAGAAGTGGGCCGATGCCTGGAAGAAGTACAAGGTGCGGCGGCTTGCTGAGATCATGCCCTCTACCCTACAGGGCGAGTGGATGACGCTACGCAAGTCTTTGAAGTCGGCGGTCCCCTCGAAGATCCCCAACTCCCCTCTCGGGAATTTAGAGTTCGGGATGAAGGTGCAGCAGAACAAAATCCACTGCTTTCGTAAACCGGAACTGATCGCACTCTATGAGGCATCCAATCCCGTCTTTGCCGCGACCTGGCAGTTTGTCGCCAACACCGGCCTTCGTCGGGGTGAGATTGTGATGCAGCGTAAGGCGTATGTGGGGCGGGAGGAAGTTCAGATTCTGAACGACCCGGAGGATAATCTTGAAACCAAGACCGGGAAGAGTCGGATCGTGCCGCTGTCAGATGCTGCCCAGGATGCCCGAGAGCGGGTTTTATTCTACAACCCGGACGGGGCTGACTTTTTCCCGCAGTTCCGCGACAAGTCTGATTGGTCCAAAAAGTTTGCAGAAGTGCGGAGATTGGCAGAGGTTGATCGTGGGACCCTGCACGGTCTGAGGCACACCTTTATCTCGTACCTGGTGAACGACCTACGGGAGCCTCTGCCGGTGGTACAGGAGCTGGCCGGTCATGCGAAGGTGGAAACCACCATGCGCTACATCCATGTTTTACCGGACCACCATAAAAGAGCGGTTCAAAACCTAAACCTGTGAATCTCGCACCACACTCTGCACCACACCATTTCCTGTTTGATTGTATGGTATTTGTAAGTGTCTGTTTTTTATGGGGTTTTGGAGCGGGAAACGAGACTCGAACTCGCGACCCCAACCTTGGCAAAAGCGTATATGACCCGTAAGTCATTGATTTTAGGTAGGCGGAGTGCCATATCGTGCTATAGAATGATATGGTTCGCACCACACTTTGCACCACACTTTACAAAGTCTCAATCTCCCGAATGTTGTGAATCATACCACGGGGAATGTGCCAAAGACTTCCCCAATAAGGAGCCTTGCCAGGAATGTGGGTCATCGCCAGGGTGACCCATTTCCTTGTCTTCTGAACAAGCAGCCCGTAGGTGACGACTGGGGTTTCATCCGGGGTTAGATCATCAGTCCAGCTCCCATCCATATATGCGTCTACCCAGGACACGGCCACTAGACTGCCTCGCGCTGCTCCATTTCCACGAAGTCCTGAAATATGTCTGGCGCGTCCCCGAGGAACCCCGTCACCTTCGCCCACTCCCTCAACACCTTCACCCGCTCCTTCTTTGTTTTCGAATCGCGCCACTGTTGCTGGAAGGTTGGGATGCGGAATGTTGGGGGCATTTGGGGATCTCCTAGTGAAATCGGGCAAAACGTTGTTCGCTCCTGGGGGTTGGGCTCGTACCGATCTGGTAAGAATGTGTTGAACATGACTAAACGGGGTTAAATCCCCTGGGCCTATAAAACAAGGTGTTTTTGAATATGAAAAAACAAACCTTCACCTTCGCCATTTTACCGTTTAACACTGTAAAACAGGGGGTTTTCATGTGTTTCGTAGACCTATATGGAGCCCTGTCGTGCGTACTTTTGGGTTGGCAGGGGGATAACCCTGTTTATGCACGACAGAGCGTCTGGTGGAGGTGGGGGGATTCAAACCCCCGTCCCGGCTACTCCGCTTCGGGCTTATCGCCGGTCGAATTCGTTTCACCCCCAATGACTTTGTAATAGACAGATCCATCGTCCTGGTGTTCCACCCGATAGTGGACTGGCACCATTTTGTAAAGTGTGAATTCGTGACCATCTACCGGCTCGGCTGTGATCGCATCGAACACCTTGTCCATCGCGGTGAAGGGACTGAACCCTTTGCCGAGCGCATTATCAAAAAATTTATCCATCGCCCGAACCTGGGCATTCCGCATTGCTAACACCATTTTTTACTCCTTAGTTAAAAGTTAAAGCGGTAACTCATCATCACCGCGCCGTCATCCCGGTAGGTTATCCCTACCGTAGAATTCTTCATATTCTTCCGAATCCCGATCTGGTAACTGTCCTCTGTCGCCTGGAGTTGTAGTGGAAGGTCGTAACGGGACACGGCGAAAAGGGTTGCTAGTGCGACTCCAGCAACGGCTATCTCCGGCCTGTCGTACCACTTCGCTTTCTTCGGCTCTCTCTGACCGCAAAAACTTACTGATCTTCCGTTTCCTGTACCGACCGCGCCCTCCGCGCATAACCTGTCTCCCAAGGCTCTCGCCTGTTCAGAAGTTGAAACCAAGGAATATTCGTTCGCGACAACAGGGATGCCCAACTTGAGAGCCTCCTTTAACATGGCTACCGCCATTTCCGTGTCAGCGGTCAGGTCGCCCGTCAGATGATCTCCCAACTGGAGGTAAATAAAATCAGCATTCTTGTAGTAGTTGGTATTCCCCGAATGCCCACCGACACCGGGGGTAAGGTGTACGGCAACGTGCTTGTCAGTTAGCGCCTTTGCCCTGTCCACCATTGCGTTTACTTCGGCGGCAGAGTATTGCTCGTCACACTCAAGGCAAACCACATAACCAGACACCAGATCGTCATTCGTTTTTACGTAATGGTCGATGAAAGAGAGGGTACTGTTGAGAGGTTCCTGACTATCTCCTTGTCTACCTTCCCCCGTCAGCCAAACTACCGGCTTTAACCCAGAGTCATTTAGTTCTTGTAGCCTTGTTCTTTGGTCGGCGTACCCGTTGATGGGTGTACCGTGGTAGCCCCCGGTCTTAGCTCTGGCATAAAGATCAATATGTGTGTCGCCATTACCGAGCAATATATTTTGGAAGTGCAATCTTTCAGGAGCGGTATAGTCATCGGAAAGGTACATAAGGCTCATCCCAAAGCGCCCTGTCCAAGAGGATGGGTCGCCAGGTTGGCCTGTCAGGAAACTGGATCTGACTCCGAATAAATCTGCTGCTGCGGTGGTGAGAAAACAGCTTAGTAACAAAAAAACTATTTTCTGTTTAATTTCGTCGGCCCTGGGATTAACCATCCGGCTATGACTGGAACCACAACGAACGCGAGTATCAACCCGATCCCGCCCAGTTCGACAGCTTTTT
>Ga0080013_1003265_pt1 | contig 17407 bp, 15 predicted proteins | sample ETNvirenome_6_85_FD_69236 | JGI IMG/M metagenome (GOLD analysis project Ga0080013, IMG submission 69236) | Marine viral communities from the Pacific Ocean - ETNP_6_85 (SPADES assembly) (version 2) | ecosystem: Environmental > Aquatic > Marine > Oceanic | place: Pacific Ocean | collected 2013-06-19 | reverse complement strand
GAAGGAGGGCAAAATCGACCAAGCCGAAGCGACACGACAACGAAAGCTTATCAACGAACACTACGACCGCAGGCTTCAGAGAATCACCGGAGAGGTTGCGGCACCACCACCAGACGACCCGGAGGATTACAAACGCAAGCTCTGGGCAGCGGGTGAAGGCGCTTTTGCAGTATCGCCCGGCACGAGTGAACCCGAACAGGGGTTGGAATTCGGAGATCCGGGGCATCTTATGCCCGGAGATGTGGGGTTTGTGCCCGATTACAAACGCAAGCTCTGGGCCGCGGGTGAAGGCGCTTTTGCAGTATCGCCCGGCACGAGTGAACCCGAACAGGGGTTGGAATTCGGAGATCCGGGGCATCTTATGCCCGGAGATGTGGGGTTTGTGCCCGACGAAGACTGGGAGGCAAAGCTGAAGGATTTGGAGGAATACAAGGAAGATATGCCAGCAGCCGTTTACGAGACAATGAAGGCTGAGATTCAGAAGCGGATCGACGAGCAGAAACAGGAGGCCGCGCCATTCGTTCCGCCGGCAGCCAAAATGGAGTTAGCCGACCTTGAGGCGGTGGCCGCGCCGGCCGTCAAGGAGAAGGCAACCATTTCGCAACTCTTCGACGAGGCATTCAAGAGCGAGAGCCCGTCTATGGAGCGGATTAAGGGATTGCTGCAGAAGTTGTCGCCAAAAGTTGCGAAGGCCGTCGAGTATGTCATTCACAAATCGGGGCGCTCAGCTCAGATTCATGCGATCTTGCGGCACAAGAGAGAGCGGTTGCGGGCGGGCAGTAGATACCAGCAGAAGGTCGACGCTCGGCAGGGTAGGTTCGACTGGCGCGGCGCAGGGGAACGCGTCGAGCAGGGCGGACACAGAAGGGCCTGGTGAAGCTGATGACCTTCCTGGCGTATAAACACGGAGGATTTTGAAATGGCCGCAGGACTACTCAGCCCGGTAACCCCTGGCGAAGATATAATGCAACGACCCGGGCACGCCGGCCCCGTAGGTAGCCTCCTGGAAGAAATCGGCAGAAGGCCTGAAGGCCACGATCCGCTCCGGGTCGCCATAGAATACGGCGCACTCACGCCGAAGCGCGGCGGCATTATGCGGTATGGCCCCTTCACCAATGCGGGAATTAAGACGGCGGAGATATTAGACTTTGTGAGTGCAGCGAAGAAGTACGAAGCGGGCGACCGCAGTCCAGAGGTCATAGACGAAATCGGATACTACCTGGGACAGCAGCGCAATCGACAAGACCAGGCGTGGTACGATTGGGGCATTGAGATTGCCAAGGAAATACCGGCGTTCGGCATTGAATTGATGGCTACGGGCCCCGCATTCACCGCAGGCAAAAAGGCGACCCTCCGCGTGCTCGGCAAAGTGGGCGAAAAGTGGACGGGCAAAATGCTGGCAAATCTCGCCGGCCTCGCCGCACAAGGAGCAATAAATCCGCAGTTGGTGGCGCATAATGCAGCCGCCCGGATGGGGGACGAATATCAGCTTGGCGAAGACGCGCGGGGCGACCTTATATTTTCGTTCGCTAATGAGGAGGACGGATTCCTCGACTCGATACCCGAAGGTTTCCTGTCGGCCATGATCCAGATAGGCACCGAAAAGCTTGGTGAACCTATTGGAGATGCAGCCAAAGCCGCAGGGGGCTGGATCGCAAAGACCAAGGGCTTCCAGGCGTTCGTGGATCATATACCGCTGAAGACGAAGATTGTGGGTCTCAAGGCGGGTATTGCACGGCGCGCAATGGAAATGGGGCTCACTGACTCCAAGGCGTTGGCCGTGACGACCGACATAATGCGGAAAGCGCAGTGGCATGGCATGCCGATCGAATTCATTGAAGAGCGTGTGGCTGACGCGCTTGAGGGCGCCGCGAACCTTATATCCCCGGAGGGTGGGTTCCAGCCTTACGAATGGCCGAGCTGGACACAGATAATGGCCGAAGGGTTGGCGTTCAGCCTCCCCGGTTTCGGACAGATGATGGTCGCCTCCGGTACGGCAATGGGCCGCAAAGCACTTGGCGATACGATAGAGCAAATGGATGCCGCGCCGGCAGGCATTGACTTCCATCCCCTGCTCCCTGGCGATGACATGCCCGAGAGCGTGGCGGGGCTTATGGGTGTTGCTTCCGAAGAGCAGGCAAAGCTGGCTGAGCGCAACTCCAAGAATTGGTTGCTTGCCGAGCACATTTACGAGCACGCGCCGGAGGTCGCACGGGCTATCGCCGACCTTGAGAACCCGAGCCGCAAGCAGGTCCACAAAATTAACGAGAATCTGGTCAGCGAGTTTCCGTTCAAGGAAGACCGCGAAGCGCTCCACCGTTATTTGAACGCACGGTTCGAAGCGGACGCACTCAGCCAGGGAATAGCGGAGGTCGAGGCCGAAGAGCAGGTCGCGCAGGAATTATTCGGGGATCCCGAAGAGCAGACCCAGGCGTCTTCGGAGCCGACGCGACCCTTCGACCGGGTAGTGGGCGACTTCCAGCAGGCGTTTAACTTGCGCGACGACGAGACTCAGGCGGTAGGCGCACTTATCGAAGCGCGAGCTGCAGCGGAGGGCATGTCGCCGGACCAGTACGTGGAGGAGCGTATCGACAAAGTGGAGGGCTCTCTTGACGTGAGCGTAGGTGGCGAGTCGGCCACGCTGATACCACCGGGGAGCCTGTTCCAGTTCAAAGCGTTTCACGGCACACCGCACGACGTGGATCGTTTCAGCACCTCGAAGATCGGCACGGGCGAGGGCGCGCAGGCGTACGGTTGGGGGCTGTATTTCGCGGAGGAACCGGAGGTTGCGGAGGACTACAGGTCGGCGCTAACAGATCACAGAAACGAATGGCTTTTGGATGGTAAACCAATAACTGCCGACGAACATTATTTCCTGCACTCCGCCCTTGGATACTTACGTGGCCGAACTGTAGATGAAGCTATAGAGCACCTGCGCGAGACCGTTGAGTCGAGGCGCGGCAAGCCGGACTTGGCGCCAGAAATTTACGAGCGCGCCTTAAACGAAATAGAGAAGCACAAAGATCGCTTGACCCCCGTCAAGGGCTCGGTCTACGAGGTGTCAGTCGACGCCAACGATAACGAAGTGTTGCAATGGGAGGCGGCGCTGGACATGCAGTCTCCAATCGTCAATGCCGCCGCCAAGCAAATCGAATCAGACATTCATTTATCGTTTCAAGAGGAGCTGCACGACGCAACTAACGCCACAGTCGAAGAGCTCACCGGCGAAGAGCTATATCGTTGGCTGTATAGGGTGGCCAATGAAGACGGGCTGCCCAGGCAATATACTCACGATAACGCCAGCAGAAACGTGTCGGAGTACCTTAGCGACCTTGGAATTAAGGGCATCAAGTACGCCGACCAAGGAAGCCGGGGAATAAAGACGACGACTTTCGAGTTGTATCAAGAGAACGACAAATGGGTTGTTGAGGCGAATGATGGAAGTGGCCCAAGACGTTCGGGCGTATGGCGTACAAAAAGCGCTGCACAGGAATGGATCGATAGTCGAATCCTTCCCAAGCCCACCCACAACTACGTAATCTTCGACGACGCCAATATCAAGATAACCGGCAAGAACGGTCAATCCGTGGACGTTCAGACCCTTTATCAGCGGGAGCCTCAAAACCCACAAACGCAAACGCCCGCATTTAAGCGCTGGTTTGGCGACAGCAAGGTTGTTGATGAAAAGGGCGAGCCGTTGGTCGTTTATCACGGGAGCATAGAGAGCTTTACAGAATTTAAGCAGATGCCGGGACGGGAAAACACAGGCCCGCAGGCGAGAGTCGGGTTTTTCTTTTCCCCGTATGCCAAAACAGCCGAAGCCTATGCCGGGAATCGAGCGGGAGCCAACACTCTTTCCGCATTTGTGTCGTTAAAGAACCCTGCGTACATTAGCTTTAGGGTGCTTCCAGGGGACGCCAAAGAAGCAAGCTTATTGCGGTCCACACTCACAGACCTTGGACACGACGGCATCATCGTAAACGCCAACAACATGAGCGGCGGCATATACGCCCCCCATGAATCCATTGCAGCAAACGCTATGGGTAGAAAACAGCATGTAAAATTGGACGCATCAAGAGGTAGGCCGAAAATAGACTTAAAGTCCTCCGAAATTGTCGCCTTCGACTCCACTCAAATAAAATCCGCCACGGGCAACAGGGGCACATTTGACCCTAATGATCCTAGCATCCTCCATCAAGGAAACAGGGCCTCCATAATCTTCCGCGACGACGGCAGGGCGATTATCCGCGCCCTTAATAGCCCCGACATATCGTCTGCCCTTCACGAGCTCGGCCACTTGTTCCGTCGCGACCTTTCCGGCGCCGACTTGGCTGCTGCAGAGGAGTGGGCCGGGGTAAAGGACGGCACGTGGGATACTGCAGCCGAAGAGAAGTTCGCCCGCGGGTTCGAACGTTACCTTGCCGACGGACGTTCGCCGACCGAAGCATTACGGCGCGTCTTCGCCAAGCTCAAGCAATGGCTGGCTGACATTTACCGCGGGATTATTGGCTCCGATATCGACGTGGATATTTCACCGGCCATGCGCGGCGTGTTCGACCGCTTGTTCGAGGCCCCGCAAGCGACCGCCGAAGGTGCTCCTGTCTCCGCTAAGGCTCTCGCCGAGGGTGCTCCTGCGCCAACCACACGCCGCGCCAAATCCGCAAAGAAGAGCACTGGAAAATCCGCAGCAAAAAAGAAGGCCAGTAAGTCGCCTGCGAAGAAAACTGTCGCGAAGAAAGCTGTCAAGAAGACGACAGCAAAGAAGTCCACTGCAAAAAAAGTGGCCGGGAAGGTAGCGAAGAAAGCTCCGACCAAAAAGGCGCCCCCGAAAAAAGCCACCGACCCGCTCAAGTCCTCGCCCGGTAAGCCGCAGTTGGGGATAGCCGGCGCGCCTGAAGCACGATACGAATCACCGTTCGGTAACGACAAGGTCGAGAGCAAGGGCGCCGCTGCATTCAAGAAGAGCGTAGAGGGGGGCGACGATACCGTGGGCATGCGCTCGATCGTCGACTTCGTGAACTCGCTCATGACGATGCCGCTGCTTATCGGCAACACGCAGTTGAGCAAAAAGACACCCGGCCAGTACGAGAGCGAATCGCACTTGGCGCGTCAAAAGGCCCCCGGAGGCGCGGTGAGCTTCCACGAGGCCGGTCATGGGCTCAGCGCGATATTGAGCGACCTTCAGCCTGATTGGCAAGAGGCTTATGAAGAGCGGCTCCTGGTGCTCGCCGATGTGGACACGACACTCGCTTCGGCAGAGACGCCGGAAGAGGGCCTCGCCGAATGGGTGCGACGGTTCGTCATGGAGTACGACACGATACCGGACGACCTGCGCGGCCTTGAGCAGCTCGTCGACAAGATTCGCCCGGATATTGCCAGCGGGCTCGCGGACGCCAACCGCATGTACGCGATCCATGCGAGTCGTGGGCCATTGGAGCAAATGTCCTCCTATCGCAACGACCACGGCGAGGCCGCCCCGGTACTGGATCAAATGAAGGAGGGCGCGTACAAGTGGGCGCAACGTATTGTCGGGTCGAGTGTAGGCGCGCTCCGCATTAAGCGGAAGGTCTACAAGGCGTTGATGGATATAGAGGGCAATGCGAAAGAGGGCCACGAATACGCTCGCAACTTCATGCACGATATCGAAGGGTCCGACCTCGACATGTTCATGCTGGGCCACGGTCGCCAAAATACCATGCGCGAGGTAGCTCTCGCTTTGGGCGGCTCCAAAGGCGAGAACGAAGGGATCCGTATCGCGGCACCCAATCCGCCGAAGAGCGAACGAAAGAATGGTGGACTGACAAAGGGCTTGGCGAAGGTGAGCTTCATTGAGTCCGTGTTCGGCGAGCTCGATCAGGAGGCGCAGGACGAAATCGAGGGGAAACTGACGGCAGCGGGATTCACGCTCCCGGAGGACGTTGACGAGGGCGGGTACTTCTGGCTCACGAACGAAACGCTCGCCGCGATCAAGCAGGAGGTTGGCCACGATAGCTGGAACGAATTTCAGGAGTACGCGCAATTCAAGGCAGCGCTGGAGCGGTACGAGACAGACGGGCACCTGTATCCGGGGGTGCGCGAAGAGCTACCGCCGGCCGCGCTTGCCGAGATTCTGCAGGAGATGGAGGACAAGAACCCGCAATTCCACGACGGGCTCAAGCGAGTGCAGGAGTTTATGGATCAACTGCTGTTAGTGCCCCTTGCGGCGGGCGAGTTTACCGTCGACCAGGTTGTCAATATCAAAGAGAAGTGGAACGACTACGTCCCCCTCCCTCGCCAGGTCGAGCGCCGGACGAACGCATTGAAGGCGCACGCCAGGGAGGCGCGCAGCGCATGGTCGCCGACCGAACCGTCCGCGGGAGTTCACCGCGCACACGGAAGCGAGCTCGCATTCTCGAACCTGGAAGAGGCGATTCAGGGGCGCGTCCAGGCGGCACTCAGCGCATTCAACTCGAACCGGATGATGTGGGGCATGGATCGACTTGCCACCCGCCTGTCGAACGACAAAAACCTGCCCCTCGAGACGCGCAAATTGTTGCGGCAGATGATGGTGCCGATCGGCATGGAGCCCCATGTCGTAGCGAACCTGTCGGATTCTGAGCAGGAGCAGATCGTCATCGACTACATGAATTCAAACGAAGACTTCCCTCCGCCTGATGGCAAGGACAAGTGGACGGCGTCGGATCTTGAGTTCGCCTTCAGCGGTATGCCCGTATGGCGACTGCGCGCACCTCATGCGCCCATGATTATGGCGATGTCACGAGGCGGGAAACGCCACTATCGTCAGGTGACCGACCCCATCATGTTCGAAATGCTCGCGGGGATGTCAAAGCCAAATGAGTTCGTGCGGTTCGTGTCCGAGATGATGGCTAATGCGCTTCAGCCGTGGAAGAACGTCATTACGCAGAACCTGGTGTTCCCGGTGCGGAATATGCCGAGGGACACGGTAAATGCGGTCATGAACTCGCGGGACACCGAGGGCTACGTCCCGGCGATCTATGCGGCGCGTGCCTTGATGAACCGCTTCAAGGTCTTGACCGGCAAGGGCAACAAGGACGTCTTCCTCCAGGCTGACCTCTACGGCAAGGCGCTTGACCACACGACGTCTGACGCTCATCAGAATTGGTTCCGGCGTATTCGGGCACAATTGTTCGAGGGGATAACCGACTTGCCTACAGGGGTCGAGAGGGGCCTGTTCGACAAAGACGCCACATGGACAGACCGAGCCAAGATCGCGCCGATGCGGCTATTCGCCTCCATTCTTTTCCCCGTCAATGCATTTAACGTGCTGAGCGGAGGGCGCTGGACCTCCCAATCGCTTGAGAGTTCGAACAGGGAGGGTGCGATGCTGACGGCCCTCGCCAAAGGGAAGACGATGCAGGAGGCCGTCTACGATTTCGACCGCATTACCGGCAACTTCGGCCAGCGGGGGACGGGCGGGAATATCGCGACCATCATTCGTTCCGCCGGCTTCTTCAACCCGGCGCTGCAGGTCATGTGGCAGTTGGGCGAACATATCCTCGACCCCGACCCGAAAATGCGCATGTTCCGGTCGTACCTGAAGTATCCGGTGCTGGTGGGCTTCTCTGCGCTGGCCTCATGGACAAGCCTGACGCTGCTTTTCGCCTCCCTTGACGACGACGAAGCGGAAGAGATGAAGGAATGGCTATCCAACCGAACTGACAAGGACAAGTTTTCGTTTATGAACGTGCATGTTCCTTACGTTGCGCCCTTTGGCTTCCGCCTTCCGTTCGAATATGGGCTGGCGGGTGCCGCGCAAAGCACCGGGTGGAACCTGGTCGAGCATGCGATGGTTGAATCCGAGTTGAAGCCGATGGAATTCCTCAAACAGGCGGGGGAGCGGTTTTGGGAAGGACTTCCGGGTATGGGCGACGCGGTTAATCCGTATGTGAAGTCCATGTTCGGCCTGTCGATTAACAAGGATTTCTACTACGACCAGCAGATTGTTCCGGACTGGCTGGAGAAGGAGTACCCGAATACACCGGAAGCGCAGCACTTCCTGAACACGCATGACGTGTACAAGGACGTCTCAAAGGCGCTCCCGGTTAAGGTGTCGCCGCTGAAGCTCCAATTCGCCGTCAACGCCCTGTTCACGCGGCAAATGGACGACTTCATCAGGACGTCCCACGAGGTGCTGCATGACAAACGGGGGTTCCATGAGATATTTTTGAGAGACGACCCGAACGAAGTGCCGATGATCGGACGTCTGTTCACCAGCGAGCCGCGAGGGTGGAGGAGCGCGCCCGTAAAGACGGCGGAGGCCGCGAGTGTAACCTTCAAGGAACTGCGCCACCGAATGCGAACGCTCATAACGCAGAGTCCGGGCGATCCCGAGATCGGTAAGATCGCAAAACAACTGAGCCAACTTGCCGGGTACCACTCGGTAATGAACACTGTGCGCGGCCTGTTCCGGCAGGCGAAGCGACTGAAGGCGCAGGGTAATCTTGTGGAGTCGAAGCAAATGGAGCGCGAAATGACCCGAGTCGCTCGCCAGTTTATCAAAAAACATGGAGCACCCGAACTATGATCTTGTTAATCGCAGGCGTGCTGTTGGGGCTGGTGCTGGCTTACTACACCCCGATCGGCCTACCGTCGCACAGGAAGCAGATTAAGTATCGAAAGGGCATTAAATACCAGTTGACCGAGTCGCATTCCGACCTGACCAACATTCACCCTCCCGCGGATATCGAGACGGACTGGATTACGCTTACGATGGATGGCGTCATTACGATACGGGCCGACTACTGCTGGGACGGTCCGAGTGGGCCAACGTGGGACACGAAAGACTTCATGCGCGCCTCGCTCGTGCATGACGCGTTCTATCAACTAATGCGGATGAAACTGTTGGGCGAAAACGACCTCGAGCGCGAATCGTTTCGCAACGCGGCCGATATCGAAATGAGCCGGATCCAAAAAGAGGACTGCATGAACCCGGTGCGACGCTATATCACCCACCTTGGCGTCCTGGTCGGCGCCGGCCCCGCTGCCGATCCGGCCAACCGGCGAAAAGTCCATACCGCCCCTTTACACGTTTAGGAGAATGACATGCGCTCAACACTGATAATCCTGGCATTGCTGGCGACCGCCGGCTGCTCAGCCACACAGACGATAGACACGACCCACCGCATTATTCGCAAAGGATACAGCGCTGCACGAAAGGGCGCGGTCAAAGGCATTGACGTTACCGAGCGTGCCGTCAGCGCCAACAAGGGCCGCCTCACTCTATCCGAGCTCGATACGCTGGTGAAGGCCAAGGTGGCGCTCATCAAAGCCGACGCGGCTATCGTGGACGCCGACGCGGCGGTTACGCGGGCATGGCCGGCGATCCAGAAAGTGCTGCTCCCAAAGTAGAGGGGCGCCATTTCAGGCTCGTGCTGAGGGCGCCGTATTTACCGGTCGGGCTGGAGGTGGAGTGGCGATACTGAAAACGATCTCAGGTGGGGTAACGATTTGTCGTTTCTGTTGCCTTTCGCTGTCGTATCATTTTCGTGTTCGCTCATGGGTTATCCCTCATGTCTTTGCCCTCGATCTTCACAATGCGGCACATGCCATTTACGCGGCTCGCTATCGCCGGCCCCACGACCTTGCTCAAGTCGTTCAGGGACATATTCGCCGTAATTATAGTGATAAGTTTCCTCTCTTCCCGGTGGCGTATGACCTCGAACAGCACGGCCTTCGCCTCTTCGGTGAAGTTCGGCTTGTCCATGTCGTCCAATACCAGGTGCGGCATGCGGCTGACGCCGTCGACGAACTCGTGTGCCTCGTATCCGCGTGCACGGAGGAGGAATGCCGCGACACTGACAAACTTGCCTGGCCTCTCCGACCCCTTAATAAATGCTGCGAGCAGGTGGCATGCGTAAGTCGTTTTGCCCGTGCCCTGCGGCCCCCAAACGTATGCGCCGCGGTCAAGTTGCAGAGAGCGCTTCGGCTCGTAATCAAGTGCGCTTAGCGGCATATCCGATTCGCGGAGACGGCGCCGGTGTACTTCGGCATCATGCTTGCAATTGGTGCACTCCTCACAGAGGATTGAGCGCCCTTCGTCCTCCTTCCACATTTTAGCGACCCGTTCAGCAGGCAATCGAGTTGCCGCGCCACAGTTGGTGCAGGACACTTCAATGCAGTCGTCAAGCAATTCTTGATACTTGGTTTGGAGGCTGCGAAAGGGGTTCATAGCGTCTCGTCGTCCTCCATGTATTGAGTCTCCGTGTATGCACCGGGCGCGGCTTCGACTTCGGTCTCCCACCGGCACTGGTTAAGCCACGACGATGCGTGCGGGATGTATTGGAGTTCGCCCTTGAAGATACACGACCTCCAATGCTTCGACCGAAGATGCCGATCCAGCCCCGCCTGAATAATATCCGCGTCAGCGAGAGCCGTTGCACCCGTCCACGCCCTCTGCGCGGCCTTCTTCGACCCGCCGTTCTTGGGGTACTTCGCCCAAAACGCGTCGAATGCGGTGTCGCCGCCCTCTTTTGTCGGCGCCCTCGCTTTGGGCTCCCGCAGCGGTACCTGCCGGTATACTTCCTCCACCATAGCGACACAGCGCGTGACGGTCTCGGCTTCATGCCCAGCGGCCGGTAAATGCGCTGCCAGTAACTGCATTACGTGGTCTCGTTTATTGCTCATTTTGTGTGCTCCTAAAAACGGTTCGGGGCAGACGACTCTTCCCCCGCGATATCCGAATGGTAAACCGCCACCGCTATCGCCTGCCAAATATGCGACTTCACCCCGTAGAACGGCCCTGGATTAGCCTTGGTGCCCTTCTCGCCAAACCGGTCACGAAGGGCTTGTGCGACGTTGCCGTCCTTGGCCTTCGCGTTACCGCATAAGTGCGCTTTGATAGACGGACGCAGGTGTGTCGTCCACGTCTGGCCGTCGTTGGCGTGCTCCTCGAACGCTTGTGCGAAGCGACCGATCCATACGCACGTGTCGAAGACCTCTTTACCCGCGGGCATGCCGGTGCCGTAATGGCCGATCATTTCGATCGCGAGATCCGCTTCGTGCACGAAGAGTTCGCAGAAGCCCACGACGGTCTCATTGTCGTCGATACCGCATTCGAGGACTTTACCCTTCGTGCTATCCCAGAGTACCCAGCCAGACTTCGTGGTTCCGGGGTCTATTGCGAATACTTTCATTCGTGATCCTCCTTAACGATTTTGTTCTCAAGCGCGTCTCGTCTAGGCGTGCCAGGTCTCGAATCGTCGTAGTACGGCTCATTCATGAAAAAAGCACCTCCTGAGCGAGCCTTTTCGCTGCAATTTCGCAGTATTTTTCTTCGAGTTCGATACCGATAGCATGGCGACCCAGATCCTTGGCTGCCCGTAGGGTCGTGCCGCTGCCCATGAAGGGATCGAGGATAGTGTCAGCATTATGGTTGTTGATTGCTCGGATACATACTTCGGCAGGCTTCTGCGTTGGATGGATATTGTGTTCGGCTCTGTCCATTTCCCATACCGTGCATTCATTCGATGGCCCTATCCAATTCGTTTTGGCATTTGGCCCCTTGCAATAAAGAAGGGATTCGTGCCGTTGTTTATACTGAGCATTCATGGCTGCATACTTAGCATTCCGTTTATGCCAGATTATCAATGCATGAATTTTGCCTTTAGCCTCGTGAACGGCTTTGTAGATAGATAGCCCTCTGGTGGCTGCGAAAAACACATAGCATGGCCCTTGGCAAATATCAAAAAGCATTGGAATTGCCCACGAATATACATCCACGTCATCATTCCGTAACGCTTCCCGTTCTCTTTTGATGGTTACATCACCGCTATGGAAATGGCCGCCACTATATTCGACTCCATACGGCGGATCGGTCAAAACCAAATCAACCTTCGGTAACTGAGGCATAATTTCTCTGCAATCACCGTGATAGATAACGATCCCTTTCCCATCGTCGTAGTACGGCTCAATCATCTTTTGCTGGCCTTCCCCACTTGCGAATATGTTTAGCTGAAAGGCGTTCCAGATCGTTACAATAGCCACAGATACGCCGACATCGTGACCCGTTGAATATGCGGTCACAACGCAGGCAAGTGACCTTCTTTTTCTTGCGATTCAGGTCTCGAATGTTCATGGGTGCCCCTTTAAGTTGCGGGCGAAGCTGCGAGGGACGCCGGCTGAGGCCGCCCGCCATGCGAACCCACGGCGCTTCCTCCGTGTCTCGACAGCTCCGCCCGACGTCAGGCTTACGAAAAGACTGCGACTGTGCGCATCTCACCAACGACGCTGACTTCGTCTTTAACTTGCACGATCCTGAAGTGCCCGCCGTTCTTGGGGTCGGCGGTGACGTAATCTTTGAGGGCGCGGCGCACGTCGTGCGTAGTCTTGTGCGCCAGCGTGACAACCGACACCTCGACCCATGAGATCGTATCGTGCTCTTCGTCCTTTACTTGCTGCAGTACGACGAAGGGCTTGCTCCTTCCAGTTCCGTTCGATTCCGGCTTCGACTCTGACATAACATGTGCTCCTTGTGAGAGGGGTAAAAATGACAGCGGCATTGTGTCCTCGCTTAAAGCAGTCGGCCTCAGCCTCCGTTTCCAGCCGCTGTCGCCAATTTCTTTTTCATACCGTCGATAATGTGGTGGATTGCCTCTGCGGTCAGATCGTTGCTGCTCTCCACGTGGTAGTGGACGCAGAGCTCTTTTCGCTTTGCGTCCCAGCCCTTGCCGTAGAGCTCCGTCCCGGTCGCATGAAATGCCTTGCGCAGCCCATCATTCGCGGACGACTGCTGTTTGTACGGCGGCGGTTCGGGAGGGGGCGACTGCTGTGGCGGTTGCTGCGGGGCTCGTGGGTGGGACTGAGGCTGCTGTTGCCGCTGCGGGTGCGCTGGTGGGGTTCCCTGCGCGTCGGCGTCTTTGGCGTCGTCGATACAAAACAGGCCGTTCAGGGCGTATTTGCGGGCGTATGACGAGGCCGTGCCGGTGATTTGGCTGGCGTCCATACCTTTGCGCTCCGCGGCCTCTCGAGCGTAGGCAACGGCCTGGAGCTGCTCGCCGCTTTCGGCGAGCAGCACGGCGGTCGCTTTTACGTAAACCCGCTCCCCAACTTGGACGACTTCGTCGGAGATGGTGAGGACGACACCTGCGGCGTGGCACAGGGGCTTGACCGCCTCAAGGATATCTTCGCAACTGCGGTAATTGTACTTGCCGAAGCTGTTGAACTGGTTCTTCGGCGCGCGAAGCTCTTGCTGAATCTTGACCAACTTGGGGACGAGGGCTTCTACTGACTCTGACATAGGGGACGCTTTCGGGGTTACAGGGGGAGGTCGCTGTCGTCGTGGGGCAGATCCGACTGGTCGTGGAAGTTCGTTTCCTGGATCTCGATAGCGTCGAGCCACAGGTCGGTATAGAAGCGGTCGTTGTATTCGCGACCCTTGACTTGTCCGTGGATGGCTACCCGGTCACCCTGCCCGATCTGATCGGCGATATGGTTTGCCATTTTCCCGCCACTGCGGAATTCGACGAAATTGTCCTGCCATACCTCGCGGGCAAGGCCGGCGTCCCACTTAGACATCCGGCAGTTGACGACCACCTTCATGATCAGCGAGCCATTCTCCAGATCCACTCGCTCCAGACTCTGTACTACTCCTGACGCTACTACTCTTACCATTTGTGCTCCTTTGTGTTGTCGTTTCACAGGCGGCTGCGGTGGCTACGAATGCGGACTCCGGCGCGGTGATTCCCTTCTGCTTACAAAAGGGCCGCGCATTACAATATTTCCTGCAGCGCACGTCCGCTCCGGCGCGGTTCCAGCGGTCGTTTCGGCTGCATAGGGGCAGGTCGCCGGGATGCTGCAGGGCGTCCGCTACGACCCGGACACGGTCCTGCAGGTAATCCTCGGCGATTGCGGCGTCCCAAATGTTGACGTAATCCCATGCTGCGGGAATGTCGGGGTATCCGTCGGTCTTCCACGCTTGGGCCGCGCTATGGTCGCGCAGGAAGTACAGGATCATGGCCTTGCGCACTAAGTGCCCCTCGCGGCGGGCGAGTGCCGCATACAGGTTCACTTGCCTCTCGTAGTCCTCCATGCGGTTCTGCTTGATGATCGTCCAGCACGAGGTCATTTTGTAGTCGTAGATGTCCGCCTCCGCATCGTCGTTCGTGTCGAGGGCGTCGATAGTCCCCGTTACACGCAGGCCGGCTATCTCTTCGGTCACGATATTGTGCTCCTTCAGGACGCCTGGCTTGTCCCACAGTTCGGCGACCATATGCGCTGCGGTGCCCATGAGCGCCCAGAGCCGGTCGCTCGCGTCCTCCACTATATGATCCCAGTGGCGGCGGGAGAGCACCGTCTGCTGCACCGGAGCAATCAGTTCGGTCACGTGGATAAGCTCGGGGTCGTAATCGAACCGACTGCTCGCCAGCGCGGCGTAGAGCGGTTCCGGCATTTTGTGGATATTAGTTATTTGCATTATTCGTGTCCTTCGCACATGCCCCACCGCGTGCAGCCGTGGTCGGGCGGGTTAAAGAAAAAAGGGCGCCGCCGTATGCCCCATCTGTGCCTGCCTTTGTAATGGCTTCCATAATTACCCCCTCGCGTCGTGACGAAATCGGCTACTGTACTTCCGCCGGAACGCACTGACCGTCTCGCCCTGCGGGATCCCCGTCGCAACATACTCCATGAACGAGTCGCGGTTTATCCGGTCGCTTGTCTGGTTAACCGTGGCGGAGCGGAATCGCACCGTGAATCGCATCCGGCCGCGTATGGCGTAGGTGTCGTACATCCACTGGCGCACGGACGTCGTGCCGCGGTTCGCATGGCGGGCGGCCTCAGCCGGCGTCCACCATTCGTACTGCTTGTAGTTACGGCGTACCGTGTATTGCGTGACCTTCTGCTTGGGTCGACCGGTCGGTCGTGGACGTGCTGTTGCCATTGGTGAGTGCTCGGCAGGGCGTGTTTTTTGACTGACGGGAGTTTTACGTTATTTCGTTTCGTGTGTCAACCTGTTTTCCACGTAAATGCACTTTTCTTCATTTCGTGTTGACAGACCGGGGCGCGCCTGCTTAAATCCGAGCGATTCTTGGGGAGGTGACAACACAACGACTATACCGGGCAACCGGATAACCCCGCTGAACGTCACCTCCCAGTGAATTCAGTGGGGTTTTTTATGGTATGAGTCTTGCCCAAAATGTCACGCACCGACATCCGCGAACAATTCATTATACGGCCCATAACGTTGCGGGAAGCCAAAGAGTTTGTGGCTCAATATCATCGACACAATAACGCCCCCGTTTCATGGAAGTTTGGGTCGGGGCTTGGGACCGAAGACCAAATAGTCGGGGTTGCAATGGCGGGACGCCCCGTGTCGCGGGCTTTAGATACATTATTCAACATTGAGATTACCCGCGTATGCACACTGGAAGACAAAAACGCAAACAGCCGTCTCTACGGCTCCGTATGTCGGGCGTCAAAGGCTCTCGGGTATCGAACGGCCTACTCGTACACGCTTCAGACAGAGTCGGGCACGTCACTACGGGCTGCAGGATTTGAAATAGACGATTTGCTGGATGCGCGCCCCACATGGAGTTGTCCAGCCCGACATAGAATTCAAAAAGATTTGTTCGGAAACGATATCCGCCCACCGGAGGCAAAAATCCGGTGGATTAGGAGGCTGGCTTAAACGAAAGCCTCTCGCCTTTGCGCGCCTCTGAGAAGTGGCCTGCTTCGGGGCGGGAGAGATCCAGCACAGGAGGAGAATGTTGCGCCACTACTGGAACCAGCACCTAATGACGGAAGCTGGAGAGCGCATCCGACCACGCGAGCCCTGGTCGATAAAGTAGCCGTTGCAGCCTTGCGCCTCGCTGTGCGCCGGGTGTCCTGTCTCCCGACTCCCAAATTGCCGAGACGGACTGGAGGAATTCTCAGGTAAGCGCCCTTGACCGGGAGCTGAGAATATAAGAATCCCTCTGTCCTGCGCAGCCTCTCGAACCGCAATTGCCGTGTAGGGGCTGACGCACTCAAGGGTAATGCGAAGCGTCTCAAAGCCGCTGGATCCGAAGGTACTATAGAATTCGTTTCGCGCCGAAATCCGTCCCCGAAAGGAGCACCCCATGTCCACGACCGTCCTCGCCCACGACCGCTGCACTATCCATTGCGGGAATTCGCTCGACGTGCTCAAGACGATGCCCGACGAGAGCGCGCATTGTTGCGTGACGAGCCCTCCGTATTGGGGTCTTCGAGATTATGGGACCGCCGAGTGGGAGGGTGGAGACGAGGGATGCGATCATTTCAAACTGGCAGGAGGGGTTGACAGCCAGCTCGGTCTTGAGTCAACGCCGGAGGAATACGTGGCGGGCTTGGTCGCTATCTTCGGCGAGGTTAAACGTGTGCTGCGGGACGATGGCACGCTGTGGCTGAATTTGGGGGATTGTTACCACGGCTCTGGTGGAGCAAACAACAATAGCGGGATAACTGGCCGGCGGCCTGACGGCGACCTGGACGAGCGAGATTGCCCTGTGGCATTTCGTAACCGGTGGAAAAGCCACGGCGACCTGAAACCCAAAGACCTGGTCGGGATCCCGTGGATGGTTGCATTCGCCTTGCGCGCCGACGGATGGTGGCTACGGCAGGACATTATATGGCATAAGCCGAACCCCATGCCGAGTTCGGTTACAGACCGTTGCACGACCGCCCACGAATACATTTTCCTGCTCAGCAAGAGCGCGACGTATTACTACGACCATGACGCTATCAAGAATCCGCCAAGCGAGGCCCTTGTCCGCCAAGTGCGAGAGGGCTACAACGGCACGTCAACGAAGCTATTCGAGGACAACGGCGTGCAGGACGCGAGCGACGTCAAATCTCGCATTATCGAAAACGCTCGGGAGAAACTCCGGGCAACCGACAATGAGCAGTCGGCTTTAGGCAGCAACAAGCGTAGCGTCTGGACCGTAACCACCAAATCATACGCAGGCGCGCACTTCGCCACATTTCCGCCAGACCTCATACGGCCTTGCATCCTGGCAGGAACGTCCGAGCAGGGTTGCTGCGCTGAATGTGGTGCGCCGTGGGAGCGAGAGGTGGAGCGCACGGCCTATACGCCAGAAGTGGTTGAAAGCGGAGTTCGCAATGTTCACGCCAGCAGAGGTGACAAGACTCGCAAGCTGTCCGGCAAGGAATACAACGAACAGGCTCGCTCCAAGACCATCGGCTGGCAACCCACCTGTAAATGCGACGCCGAAGTCGTGCCCTGCACAGTTCTCGATCCACTTATGGGCTCTGGAACCACTGCACAAGTGGCGCTTGAGCTCGACTGCAACGCGCTTGGAATCGAGCTGAACCCCGAATACTGCGAATTGATAAAGAAGCGGCTGAACCCGATCCTCGAACAGACCATGCTATTTTAGGAGCACCCCATGTCCGTCCGTTATGTGGAAGTACGGAACTG
>Ga0080013_1003264_pt1 | contig 17408 bp, 23 predicted proteins | sample ETNvirenome_6_85_FD_69236 | JGI IMG/M metagenome (GOLD analysis project Ga0080013, IMG submission 69236) | Marine viral communities from the Pacific Ocean - ETNP_6_85 (SPADES assembly) (version 2) | ecosystem: Environmental > Aquatic > Marine > Oceanic | place: Pacific Ocean | collected 2013-06-19 | reverse complement strand
CGTCGCCATTTCATTGAGTCTTAGATCATTTACGTATGTGCTTGCCATTTTTTAAATCTCCGTTTCGATTATATTACCTTTTTACTATATAGTTAAGCAACTTCTTCCCAGTCTGGATCCTGAGTTTCAGTTATATCTTCCCAACCTGGACTTTGGGACTCGTTAATATCTTCCCATCTAGGGGTTTGTGATTCATCTATTAAACTCCAAACAAAAGGTGAACCAACTTCTCCAGTTGCAGCCGATAAGGTTACAGAAATGTTAGCGGCTGAATTAGTTGTAACAGATCCAACATTTCCAACAGCGGACACACCATCCACTGTAAATGAAGCATTATGGTAAATGGTTACTGAGCCTACAGAACCTGTAGCTGCAACACCACTTACAGGTACATTTGCTTCACCATCAACATCTACAGAAACAGATCCTAATGTTCCTACGGCACCAGCTACAACGGCTATTGCTTGCGCATTTACGCCCGCTGTAGGAGCGCCTACGGTCCCTACTTGTCCAGACGGGGTTATATTGGCCTTACCTATAGTGGTAAGACTACCCAATCCTCCTGTAGCAGATTGGCCAGATGGCGTAACGTTAGCCTCTGCATCAACACTAGGAGATCCTAATGCACTTGTAGCTGCTACACCTGATACTACAACATTAGCTGCGCAATTAAATGTGGGAGTTCCTACGGCTCCAGTTCCTGCTTGACCTGATGGAGTTACCTCTATAGCTACAGATATAGAAACAGTGCCTAGTGCAGAGGTTGCAGCACTTGGTGCTGTAAGCGTGACAGGATTGGGTTCGCCCCAAGTATCGGACCCCCAGGTACCTCGACCCCAGCCTGTTATACTAGCCATTTAAGGGCTATTTAAGCAATTCTTATAATTGCTGTACTAGCTGCTTTGGCTGGAAAAACAACAGTAAAGTCTCCAGCGGTAGAAGTTTTATCTCCGCCAAAATCTATTGTTGCTACTGATTTATCACTGTTAGTATCGTTATAAATCATACAACCTCTAGCTGTAATAGTGGCTGTACTAAACGTTAAATCAGAGAAATCCGTAACCGCAGTAGTCCCAGTAGAACTTGGCGTTACATTAGTTAACGCAGCTCCGCCTGCCGTGTAGTTAGTACCACTTACTTCTTGTGAAGTTGAATAAGCAGTTGTAGTTGCTCCCATAGTGGCCGAGCTAGTATATAAAGCTAGTTTAAAACTGTTACCAGAACTATTTGTAAAGTTATGTGTAGCAGTTAAAAGTTCAACTTTAAAGCTAGTGGTTAATGTAGATGTTATTGCCATATCTATATCCTTTTAATAATTTTAGCAAGATCTTCCTCTCCTGCTTGTAATAGCTCTTGAATCAAACTTGCCTTGTAAGATTTTATAGCATTATTCAAGTAAATCAAACATACTCCATAAATTAAATCTCTATAAGCCCTGGCTTGCTCTTTTATATGAGGTTCATTATCATCAGAAACCCCGCATATTTTGTCAGTTAACTGCTCTGCCCAGAACTCAGGAGGATGGCCTCCAAATTTAGTTGTAGAAACCTCTACAAGACCCAATTCTGGCACCCCATCAGGAGTAATTTTTATTACCATTTTTTAGGGTCTCCTGCTTGGCTGTTCTTTAGGTGGGAATCATATCTGTCCATATACATAGATTCTTGAGTTTTGGTCCCCCTTTCTACCTGGCTTTTATTAAAAACACGCAATTTATTGCTTTCATCAGCCAAAATCATCTTTGGATCGTCTAAACGATGATAACCATATAATTTTTCTTCGTTTGGTATATCTGTATCTAATAAAGAAGATGAATTAGCCACTTCAACAGTCATTCCTTCATTCATACACTTAGATAACCAAAATTCTACACAGGCTCTCCCAGCCTCTGCGAAATACAAATTACCCTTATAATTAAAATCTATCCCAAATAATTTTAAGGTTCCAACCTTATTCCATAAAGCAAAAGCGATAGCATAAGCTACTGTATTGTTTAAATAATATGAATTTAGTTCAGAAACTATTTCTTCTATTGGATATTCAACCAAACCTTTGCAACGCTTGTCTAATTCACATGTATAAATTGGACCTTTATGCGTTTTTAATAATTTTTTCATTTGATCTGTTTGTCCACCTGCGTCGTCTGTATCCAAAAAACGACTGGCAGGATCCATCATAAAGATGCGATCATGGAATATAACGCTTGCTACTGCATTGGTGGCCCAAACTTCATCGAAATGGACACCGTGTGATTTTGCAAGATTGTAGTCAAACCAACTTCGGCCCATGCCTACTATTGCTACCGTCTTGCCCTCAAGTTTCTTGATAGGCTTCATACTTTCTCCTTTTATTAACTTACTTGAGAGCGAAGTGAATCATAGCGATATTCGTCTCGCCTTCCTCTAGCTTCAGCTCTATTCTTCAATCTAGCTATTTCTTGTTGGAATCTAGTTTCGTAAGTGTTGAGTAAATCTGGTTCACCCTTCATAAAAGTATAAGCCTCGACTAGCGAGCCATATAGAAGCCCTTCTCTTGCGTTTTGCGAAAGCCACGTGCCAGAAGTGGTACTTACTAGGCTATTTGGCTTATAGAGATAATGCAGTTCTACTGAATAATCAGCATCTGGTAATGGCGCGACAACGATAGTAGTACCAGCACTTGAAGAAGTGTCGTATTCCTTATCAAAGTCAGCGTAGTATAAAGGCAGCCCTCTAAGACTGTTATCAGTTATATCAGGAGTATATTCCTGCATAAAACTGGGGTGTTTTTTTTGCAAAAATTGATAATCACTAGAACTATCAATAACTGCTAAAGAGAAACTCAGGACAAAATCTGTCGGACACGTTAAAAAACGACTTCCTGTAGTTAGATTACCTGTTTGATTTTTTCTAAAAAAATCTGACTGTACCAAGTTAAATATACGATCTTCTGCATTTTTAACAAAATCTGGAATCGTAGTATTAAACGTAGATTCATTATTATCTGTAAAATTTTGAATTAAAGTATATAACTCGCTATAGGTCATATTGTAATTGTAACGCTTCCAACTGAAGCTGTCATTTCTGTTATTGTAAAATTAGTACCCAATATTGCGGGGTTCATTGATAAAAAATTATTACTGGTAGCGCTAAAAGTATTAGCGTCACTGACCACCACAAATCCCTCTCCAACCTCTACGTCATTGCTAGGTCTCGGATTATATAAAGCTTCTGGATCGGTTACTATAGGAGTAGGCTCAAGTTGCGGGGCCTTTGGTTCAAAACATTCAGGACATGTTTTTAATTTATTCCACTCTTCCCTTAAATCGCTTAATTTATATTCAAATCCACAACGATCACAAATACCTAAAGCAAATTTACCTAAAGAGTAAGCCATTAATAATTACTTCTCATTGAAGGTTTTAAACGAACAGAGGCCCTATCTTCATCCTGGTCAGAAGCTCTTTGAAATTCTTCTTCGTACAATCCTTTAAGTAATTGAGTCTTTTCTGGCGCTCTTTTAACAGATAAATAATAAGCTAAACCAGCAGCAAAACATGGATAAAATCTAAATGGCATATCCATAGTATTAATAGCTGTATCAGCATCGTCCATTCTAACCAGTTTATTAAAAACCAATACATCCGTAGAGTTTTCTGGAGTGGGCCATACTTTAATAGCTGGCGTAGTTAATTTGTCAAAAAAGAATTGAGATGGTCTCCCTTCTGTTGATTTTGTAGGTATATTCAAATATTCAGAACGACTAATTCTACCTATACTTGTATCCGTAACTGTACTATTAATAGTACGACGAACTACCATATCTAGTAGATCAATAACATTTGCATTTAATGGGTATGAATTAGTACCCTCAGTAACGGTCTGCGTAGCCTGTTCTATAGTCCATTGATTTAATCCTCTGTTTGCCCATTCAGCTAACATTAAATTAATAGATCTTTTAGCAGTTTTTAGATCATATCCTGTACGTAATTCAAGACCACAACGTTCAAATGCCTCTTCTATAAACTCTGTTACGTTAGGTTCAAAGTCTGTACTTCCTGAAAGTGCCATTTCTATTTATAAGAATTTCTTCTTTTATTGGAATTTCCAGATATGACTTCGCCACCTGATTTTTTATATTTAACTTTTACACCCTCTCTCTTAGCGGCATTTTTTGCCATCGCTATACCTTTGGGCGTGTAATCGTAATGCTTTCCTTTTACCTTTGGCATGGAACTCTCCTTATTTTTTAGTAGATTTCTTTTTTGTTGCCTTTTTAGCAGCAGGTTTTTTAGCTGTTTTTTTCTTAGCAGCTGCTTTCTTCTTAGGCTTCATATTTAAGTAAATCCTGTCCTCTTCTTGAGGTTCGTCAGGTCTAACTTTTGCAGCAAGCCTTGCTTTTTGTTTTGCTTCTAATCTAGCTTTAGAATTTTTTGCGTGTGCCATTTTTTCTCCTAGAATAATAAAAAGATCCCGCGATAGATTGCTCTATCGCTAGGATTTCTTTTTAGATTTATAACATTCACTGTCTATTAATATTAAGCGTATTCTTTTATAAGAGTTAAAACTATAACATACGAATCACCACTTGCATGGCCTGTAGTTGTAAGCTTAATGTCTCCTGTTTTACCAGAAGCCGCAGCAGTATTTTGTATACCACCAAACTCTGAAAAGTCCTCATCTGTTGTGTAATCTGAATTTAGATCCCAACAAATAGTATTTGTAGTCGCATGCCATAGAAGTTTTACGCTCATACCAAAAGTAGAATAGACAATCTTTGCAAGCTTAACACCTGTGCAAGTTTGACCATTAGCGCTGTTAGTAGTTAAACCACTAACGTCTACTTTTGTAACTGCACTTTCACCAGTGCCGTCAGACGTATTGGTTAGCTGTATAACAGCTATTCTATCGCCATCTTGAATTGTTGTTGATGTTACTGCATCTGCCATTGTTTACTCCTATCTTTCTATCAATACGTTAACGTAATCAATAGTCATAGTTTGCGCCGAAGCTTCACCATTTTGAATACCAAACGAAACTGTTAATTCTTCATCGTCAGGTAAGTAAGTGTTAGCAACTGCAACAGGTTCTGCATTATTTATTGAATAATAAACATAACCTCTAGTGGAATCAATAAACCAAGTAGTTGTAATAAAAGTATCGTCAGCCATTGTAGCGACATCTTCAGTAGTTGTATTACTGTTGTCTTTCTCAACCAAAAAGTCTAGACCTGCGTCACCGTCTGCTGATATGAAGAACACACCATCAGTAGTGTCAAGAGGTGAAGTATCAGTGATACCAAGACCTATAACAAAGTCTGATTGGTCAACATCATTTACTTTAAATCTAGCAGAAAAGAAAGCATTTTTACCTGTGCTTAGTTTAAAAGGCTCGCCTTTAAGCTGTAAAAAGTCTAAGTCGTTATCAGCATCATCATTTGTAATTAACAAAGCTCCACCAGCTGATGATGTAACAGCTTCTGAAGCAGTACCGCTACCAGCTTCAGTTGTAGTGATTGTCCAGTCTCCTGAATTGTACGTCATAAAGTCATTGAAATAACCGTAGTACGTTTGGTCCGAAGGATATGGTTGAAACATAGGCAAGTTTTTCTTGTTCTTAGATGCAACAGTATTACCCGCCCATAATATTAAATTTTGGAAATGTGGATTAGCCATTATGAACTCCTTATATTTGTATTAATGGAAACTGATAAATCAGTCCTCATTAAGCTAATTAAACACCTAATCTATATTACTCCCAATTTTTAAAAAAATAAACCTTTTATAGATAGATAAAAAAAGGGCAGTCGAAACTGCCCTTAGTAATAGTTGAGTTAAAAACGCTATTACCAATCGTTCTAATTAAGCTCCCTGAGAACCGTATACAGCTCTAAAGTTAGAATATCCAAATGAATATCTTTCTCTAGCTTTGTATCTCATGTTACCAGTATCGAAATCTCCCTCTAATGCCGTAGACATTGGTGATCTTTCAAAATGCTTGAATCCATCAGGACAATCAGTCTTGATGAAGAAAGCATCTGTATCAGTTAAATAGTGATTAACTACATAACCATCAGGTAACATTCCCATGTTTTTGACAGCGTTGATGTCGTTGTCAGACGTTCCTACTCTCCCTGGAGATTGTAGTAGTCTGTCAGCAACAAATTGAAGTTGAGGTGGAACAATTAGTTTCATTCCTCTCAAAGCAATTGCTAAACCTCTATCATCAGTAAACGTTGAAATATTAATCAACGCATCTTCTAATGAAGTTTCATTCAAATCTGCCATAGTAGTTGCACGGTTAGCTAAAGAACCACCGCCCCCTAGAGGGTGGTCAGTTGCTATTAGAACTTTACCGTCACCACCTGTTGTAGAGAACGCATTGTTCAATACAGCAGCAGCTTTGATTTGTTTAGTATTTGCCATAGATCTTGCAAGAGCCTTAGTGTATCTAGCACCAAGTCTGTCATACAAGTTATCTTCAACAGCTTCTTCAGTTAAAGCAAAAGCTAACGCCACAGTTTCGTGTGTGTAACGTGAAGTATAGCCTTCGTTAGCGTTATCGAACCTAACGCCTGTTCCTTCAGCTTTTACTTCAGCATTACCGAAACCAGAAATTAAAACTTCTTCTTCAAACGCTCTGTCAGAAGATTCAGTTTCAAAAATTTCAGTATGTTCAGCTTCATACCTAGAGTATTCCATCCCAAAAAGGGCGTTTAATCCAGGCTCTAGTTCCTTCGCAAGTTGCGATCTGTTAATTGCCATTATTATACTCCCGTTACTGTGGTGTAGAAATGCTCATTAATATACACGATTGCATTTATATTAGCTGAGCCCGTTGTGCTGTTTGATGGATCAGTAGAGAATCCTACGATTCTAAACTGAGCAGTAGTAGCTGCTGTGGTTGAGGAAATCTCAGCCGCAGACATACCAGTTTTTGTAGAGCCAGAAGTGTAGGCCAACTCAACGTTGTTACCTACAGCAGTTTGCGCTAAAGAACCAGTGCATTGTACTTCAAACAGAGTGTCGGGATCATCGTCAACAAAAGCAACAATATCAGAAGATGCTGTAGTTGTCGGAAAGTAAGATGAAAACACTACGTCTCCACTACTATCTGTATATTTACAGCCTCTGAATATTCCCAGTAAAGTTTGAGCAGCAGCAGCTACTAAAATAGTACCTGTGTTCAACATCTTAACTGGGTCGCCCGAAAAGATATTTCCAGTCGCGCCAGAGGCAATTGAATATTCAGTAACACCGCCGTTTGCGACGCCGCCACCTTTTTTGCCTACTGATCGAAACCCGAAAGGTGCATCTTTATTTGCCATAATAAGTATCCTTTATTCAGTCAGTTTTTATAATTAAGTGATAATCCTTATTCTCGATTACCACCACCAAAAGTTACGCTTGTTTTTCTCTCTGGTCGTAAGATCGGAGAGGCTGGATCAGATTCCTGCATTAAATCATTGTCAACCGCATCTTGTTGCGTTTGAGCGCGTCCTTGAAAATAGGCGTTTCTTTCTTGTCGCGTTTCATCAGGTATCTTGGCCAAAAGCAAACCACCCACGGATACCACACCTGCATGCCTTCCATCGTCAAGCGTGGGAAGTTCAAAATCACCTAACTCTTCAGCTTTAACAAGGTCGAAACCTTCTCTTAGCCTAGAAGTCACATTCTTTCTATCTTCCTGTCCAACGATTTCAGCTCTAATCCACCTGTAGGAATATCCTTCAGGTGCAGGTGGTGTCTCCAACATAGATGGGGGACGCCAAGGTTTGCGAGCAGTATCTTTAGCTCGAGTTTCAGCAGAACGTGGTGTTCTGTTTTCAGTAGATGCTTGCGCATCAATTGATTCATTTAATTCTTTTTTATCTGTCATTTGTTTACCTTCTTATATGTTTTGCATATTCTTTTAACGGTACATTCAAACGACGTGCCATTTCGACTTCACTCTTAGTGAGCTTTACTTGTCGTTTGCGTCCAGAGCTTTCGGATCTTCCTGCTGGGGCAACTGTTTGTTGCATTTTCCCTTTAGTCTGGACCTCTCCACCATCATTAAACTTATGTGGAAATTCAGCTCTTATACGTTTATCTATTTCAGTATAGTACGAAGAATCATTTGTATCAAACCCTTCTTCCTCTACTAAATTTTTATGAATGTTAAAAGCCACTAAAGTCATAGCCTCATCTTCACCAAACCATTCATTTTTATTGGCCCAATCTTCAGCAGCTGGATCAGGTGTTTGCGCGGGTTGATTCAATGGCATTTGGGCCTGTTGATATTCTTGATATTGAGTAGTTGGTTCAACAGTCATCTTGGTGTTAGCCAATTTACTTTCCTCTACTGTAATTTTATCAAGTATGTCTTGAGCTTTAGTTACTTTATCCCAGTCTTGATCTTGATACGCAGATTTCAAAACAGAATTGGCTTGCGCCCTTTGTGCTTTTAACCTGCTTTCAGCTTCAGACTGATAATTTTGATTAATTTGAGTGCTACTTTGCTTTAACGTTTCATTTTCGTTTTGCAAATTTCTAGCGTATTCATAAGCAGACTCAGCAGCGCGCTCTTGTTCGCGCATCTTCTTAGTCAGCGTTTTTATACGCTTTTGCACATTTTTAGAATAACTCTCTAATTCATCTTGCTCTTTAGCTTCAGCTTCAGCTTCTTCTGAAACATCTTCTATAGGAGCAACCTCTTCTTGAGAATCGTCTTTACTTTCTTCTTCTAGTTCAACAACTTCAGTAGGTTCTTGAACCTCTTCAATTTCTTCAACTTTTTCAGTTTCTTGCATGATATTTCCTCATGTTTAGACACTAACTATATCGTCAGGGTCATCTATAGTTGCAATGACTTCATCATCGTTAATAATACGGCACTCTGCATCATCACCAAGTTTAAACCTAGCTCCAGCATATCTGCCAATTAATACCCATTGTTTTTCTTGGCACCACGGGGTATCGCCAAATTTGTTCTGGTCTGAATAGCACAAAGGACCCATCTTCACCACATAAGCAACAACGGTTGCTAACGATTCTCTATCAATGGTTTCTTGCGCTAATACAATACCACCTTTAGAAACGGCCCTTCCTCTGTATGGAAGAATTAACATTCTCCACCCTGAAGGTTGAGGCATGCGATCTAAAAATGATTTATCTAATAGTGTGGGATCTAAAACACGTTCGTCTGATTTGACGTACGCTTCTTCAATTTCTGACTTGTTTTCTTCAATCGACTCTTCTTCTGTTTCCTCGACTTCTCTTGCGATATGGTCAGGTACTAATACCTTGCTCATCGTTTTCAACACTCCTTTTCAGCAATTCCCTTATTTCTGTTTCTACGTCCTCGAGGGAATTGTAACGACCACGTAGATAATTGTATTCATCATAGTCTTTGGCACCATTCATAATCAAACTTTCTAAGTCTGATTTTTTTTCAGCAATTTGCTTTAACAGCAAATCAGATACCCAAAGAGGTTCCATTAATAAATACCAGAAAACTTGCCGCCGTATTCAGCAGCACCCATTCCTCTTGCCTTACCTTTACCTGTGCCTGGAGTGGCTTTGGTACTGGCAGAAAAAGATTTACTTTTACGAGTCACAACGTTTCCTTTATTAGAATACGATTGTTTACCGTCTAAAGTTTTAGGTGTTTTCTGTTCGCTTACTTTTACTCTATTAATCATAATTATAGTTGTTTAAGTCCAATATCAATTAATTTTAGTTCTTTTTGTTGATCGAGTCTATCTTTTGTCGTTTCGTCTTTCATAACTGCGATGTCACGTTGCGCATCAATACGCTCTCTATCTATTTGATCTTGTCTAGCTTGGTCCATAGATCGCTGTTCTTCTCTCATTACAAATTGCTGTTGCTCTTGATTGAGTTGCTGTCCTTTAAGCGCTAATTCTTGCTTTCTTATGGTTACTAAAGGATCTTCTTCTGGAGGTGTTCCTATTTGCTGAGAGAATTGAGTCATTAGCTCAGACATAATAGGTGCGCTGTATTGAGACAAAATATCATTTGCTTGCATTTGTAATTGTTGCGCCTCAACGGGTGCTACTTGTTGAGCTTGTTGTTGCAATTGTTGATATTGTTGCATTACTTCAGGAGGCATTTGTTGTTGCGCAATACCATCGGCTTTCATCTGTAAATGTTGCATGATATGAGAAATGATATTGGCCTGTACCTGCGCGTTAGTTTGTACGGGTTGCAAGTTTAATAAAGTTACGTGAGCTGCAATATGTGCATCGTGATTCTGTTGCGGAAACGCTTGCGCGGGTTGGCCCATTAACAAAGCACTATTTTCCATGCCCGCTTCTATAGGTAAAGGTTCATTTGGAGGAGGAGGTAACAATAAAGAATCAATATTATCCACACCTAAAGATGCGTACATTCTTCTATAAGCTTCATATACACCACCTGGTCCGTGAATTTGTGGATTGGATTGCACCAATTGCATCATTTCTTGAGCCATTACTATACGTTGGCTAGTAGAAAAGATGTCTGGATTACTAACAGGGTAAATATCTATTCTTCCATCGAAGTCACTTTGCTTAATCTCGTTTTGCCCACCTGAGACTTGATAGGGATAGACTGGTGGCAAGCTTTGAGCAAAGATGTCTGCTAATAATCCAAACTCTTTTTTCTGAGCATTATGGAGACGCTTATGAATAGCGCTCAGAACTTTGGTAGACTTTTCCATAAGTGCCAAAGTGGTCCCAACGGGTGCTTGGGTGTTGCCTTCTCCTACAGCTATCTCAGCAATAGAAGCAAAGCGTTGTCCTGATTGGACCAATAATCCTAATAAATTAAGTAAAGTACCGCTTGGTTCTTTAAACGGTAGGGGTTGTATGGCTTCTCGTAAAGAACCTGCTGGTGCATCTACATCTCTAAATTCACCTGGTTGAATAGGTTCATCTTCGTTACGTATGCGGATGCCTCGAGTCTTAAAACCAGCAGGCAAATTGGAAAGCGTACCCGCATCTATTAATTGTCTTAATATAGATGTGGATGCTTTAGACAACCCACCAATCATGTGAGTTAGTCCGAAACCATAAAATCCTAATCCTGGAAGAAACTTAAAGTGAACGAAGTATTCAATTTTAGTTTTCATAGGATTTTCAGGATTGAAGTTACGTCTTATAGACAATACGTTTTCAGTATTAGAGTCTATCGTTACGATGTAAGGCAATTTAACACCAGTTTCTTCACCGTCTTGCCCTATATCCTCAAAACCTTCTAAATCTAAATTACAGTGAACTTCGTATAAAACGCATATTTCATCACTATCTGAAGAAGGTTCCATACCTTCTAATTTTTCTTTTTCAGTATCTAAGGAAGAATAATCGCTGGCTTCTTCGCCCGCTTGCATATCAAATTTCTTATAGAAACCAATAGCTTGTAACTTACGCACGTCATTCTCAGGCATCTTAATTACGTGAGTAATACGTGGGCAAGATTCTAAATCAGTAGTGTAATAAGGTACGATTAGATCTTCGGGTGCCACAAACTTAGATACGGGTCTTTGTAAATTTTCGTCGTAATAAACCTTTTTAAAAGCAGATCCAGCCAAAGGTAAATAAAACAACATTTGGTCTAAATCTTCATCGTACTCTTCCATAACGTGTACGATTTCATAATTCATAAATTCACGCACTCTTTGCGCTTGTTCTTCTACAGCCGCATTATAGGCACCCACTACTTGAGTTTTGACGGGACCGCCTGCGGGCAATAATTCTTTATAAGCCTGCGCTTGGAATTGAGTGACGGCTTCTCCCAATAAAGGATGAGTTACGCCTGAAGCACCCTCAAAGGGTTCAGAACGAGTTTCATCAAATTTCATACCAAGATATTTCAATCCGTCGGTATACGTTTTTTCCCAATCCTCTCTAGAAGATTTGTCATCTTCTATTGAAGCAGTTAAATCTATATAAATACGAGCTAACTCACTTTCAGAAATTACGTCAGCTAAGTTTTCATCAAACTCAGATGTCATTTGCATTTCTGGAGCAGGCCCTAATAAAGCGGATCCATCTTCTTGTATCTCTACGTCAGCTTCTTGCAGTCCCTCTAGAACTTCAATAATTTCACTGTCTAATTCGTCAGTATCCTGGGCGGTGGTCATATCCACCTCTTCAGGCACTTGGTTAACTGGATCTGGTGTTTGTCTTTCTATCGCCATTAATAATAAACCCTTTGTCTAACGCCTCTATCCTCATCTTCGTAATCGGAATCTAAGCTCAAAAAGCCGCCTTCCCTAAAACGCATGATCGCTTGCGTCATAGTATCACATAAGTCATCGTTTTTACCAAAAGGAAAAGACGCACATTCTTCGATCATTTCTTCTGCAAACATACGATTGGGTGCGTACACCATACCTGATTCAAAGACTGGAGCGACTGAGTGCATACGTGTGGTTTTATCATGGCCTCTGGTTGGTGAGTAATTGACGACAGGTATTCCCATTCTGCGAAGCTCCTGAGTCAAAGGCGTACCAGAAGCTTTAGCTTCAATCAGGACCATATCGGTCTCCCAATAAGTGTACTCACGCATCGCTATCTCTTTGAGTTCAGGAAAGTCCCAACGTCCTTTTTGACAGTCCAAAAGAATAATGGATTCCCCCGAATCATCGTCTGGTTTAAAAACACCCCAAGTAGATATGGCCGAGAAGTCAGCGGATTCTTTTTTAGAAAATGCGGTATCGTAAGACTGCATAATATAATTAACGTTTGGTAAAGAATCCCTTTCCCAGCGCTGCCACCAATCTCTTTTTATAATTGAACCCTCTTCTGCCGTAGGGTTTTGCATCCACTGGGCGTTCCATTTCATACCAGGCAAAGATGCCTTAACTTTTAACAGTTCATCTTCAGGCCAAAATTCAGGCCAGAGAGGCTTATCCGTATCAGGGAAAATGGCTGGAAATTCAATTACCTCCCACTGGTCAGCTAAAGGTTCTTTTTGCGACTCCAATAACTTAGCCGTCAAATCAATCGCACTCCATCGCGTCATTACAATTACGATAGAACCGTTTGGTTGTAAACGCTGTCTAGGACCAGAGGTGTACCATTCATACGCTGACTCTAAAGCTGTAGGGCTGAGAGCGTCTTGCTCGGAATGAGGATCGTCAATAATCAATAGATCCGCACCCCTACCCGTAACAGCTCCACCTACACCTGCTGCGAAATACTCGCCACCTTTATTGGTTTCCCAACGTCCCGCAGATTTGTTATCGGCTTGCAGTTTTACTTCGGGGAATATCTTTTTGTATTCTTCTTGATCCATCAAGTTTCTGACTTTACGACCAAATCGTACAGCCAGCTCCCCCGTATGCGTGGTTTGCATTATTTTCATCTTGGGCTTGAGTCCCATAATATAGGATGGAAAAAAGGTAGAAGCGAACTCAGACTTGGTATGACGAGGTGGCATGTTTACAATTAAACGCTTGCACTTACCGTCTACTACGTCTTGAAGCTTTTGAGCGAAAACCTTATGGTGGCGTCCGCAGATAAACTCAGGCCAGATATGTTCTACGTAATTGATAAAGCTTTCTTGACACTGTTCTTGTATTGCGTAGTTATCTAGCTTTTCTTTCAGCATCAAAGCTTCTTTCAGCTCTGTCTCGGTTAAACTGGCTAAGTTCATTAAATCAGTTTTTGATTGTTATTGGTATTTTTTTCTACTTGACCACCTTTAGCGTAACCCAAAAAATTTCTCCAAGTTGCTAAATCTGGGTTGTCTAGTGTTGTTTGCGTGTAACGACCCGTTTGAGGATTAAATTCATATAATCTATATTTATTTTCTCCAATTTCTTCAAACCAATTTGATGTGTTTTGTTGAGATATATCTTCTGGTGAATATTTTGGCGGTCTAGCGTATCCAATTTCATCAAGATTTCTAAAATTTTGTTCTTTTAAAAACATACGTGACAAGTTGGGTTTATTATAACTAAGAGGTATATTAGGAAAATCTCTTTCTGGTCCTATATAGTCACCCATATCAAAAAGTTCTTCCCCTTCAAACTCTTGTATAAATTCATCTAAAGCATCTGGATTATCTTCAAAATCAGGATGATCCTTTAAACGTTTTTTATTTTCTTTTGCAATTTTTGCATTATTTTCTTTTGCAATTTTTGCAATTTTTGCATTATTTTTTTTTACATCAAACTTCTTACCAGCGTTATCAAAAAGAATAGAATGGTTTTGCTTTAGTGCTTTTTGTTTTTTCATAACGTCAGCAACATCCGCAGGTTCAGCGCCCCTACTGTTTCTTATTCGTTCTTGGTCATCGTAAATTTCTCTAAAGAGTTTATTGTATTTTTTCTTAATAGCTGCAATTTCTTCAGGTGCCATACGGGCTAATTTATTAGCCAATTCTATAACTGGCTTACTGCCTACCTTTAAAAGCGCAACTTGAGGTATTAAATCAACCATACCAAAGCCCATTTGCAGAGGATCGCCTTCTTCCATACCCTTCTGAAAAGAAAAACCAGGCAGCATATCCATTATATTAGATCCTATTGAAGCAATACCCCTCTTTATAGGGCTTTTTTCCATACTGATAGGGTCTATTTTTAAAGCGCGGGTAATAGGAGTACCAAAAGCTTTACGGCTTTCTTCTAAAGTTAAGGGTTGGATTGAACCTACGTCGGGTAGTTCAGCCATCTTACATCATCTGAGATAGTTCAGATTGTATTGGATCTTGTTGACCTTGCATCTGTTCTGCAAGCATCATCATCACTTGTTCAATATCTTCGTCATCAAGTCCCATCTGCCTAAGTGCAGCAACGATTTCTTCTTCACTGGCACCAGATTGAACCAGTTCCATCACCATCGTCATAACTTGCTGTATGACTTGGGCCTCTGGTTGTACGTTTTCTATATCGGATAACGCAGATTCAATTTCATTTGTTTCACGTGAAACATCACCACCTTCGGCGAAGCCTAGCTGTTCTTGTTGCATCAGGTTTCTTTCCATAGCCATCTGATCCATATTAGTAAGATTTCTTTTGCCCATTACGTAAGCCTTTTGTCTATCCATATCAGACATGGTTTGGCCTGATATTGACCTATCCATCGCTTCTTCAAAACTAATTTCACCCATACCGAAAAGTTGGGCGTCTCTATCGGAGATGGTTCTACCCATATCGGCTGCTGTTTGTTGTAACATTTGTATGCGTTTTTCAACGGGACTGATGCTTTTCCTAGCAGCTTGTTCGGCTATCATTCTGTCTACATCAGACATCGTACGTCCTTCTTCCACCAAAGATCCTATACCTGCATCCACTTCATCACCTTGAGCAAACTGTAAAGGTATTTCTGGTAAAAGGTCTCCTTCCTCATCAAAACGAGCACGTGGTTGTTCTTTTTCTAATCTTTTGTCTAACGCTCTAAGTCTTTGCTTTTCTATTGACGAAGCGGAACGAGGTGATTTAAGTTCTGCCGTTCTAGCCTCTTGTACCACTTTTCTTTTATTAATAGCGGCTTGTCTTTTGCCAATTTCTTGCATGGCTTTTCTTACGGCTTCAGGTCCGTATCTTCTGGTAGCCATACGCATCCCATTGGCTGCTATAAATTCTGCGACTAATCCTAGTGCTGGTAATAACGGTAACGGCATATCCTCTCCTTTATCTCAATCTATTTAATAATAACTGAATCCTGCTTACCTCACCACCACCTTTCATACCTATCCCTATATTACCAAAGTTTAAATTCTGCGGCGGTTGGATGTTTTGCAACTGTTCCATATAGTTTACTGGTAAATTAATCTTGGACATATCAATAGGTCCAACGGGTGCAACGCCTGCTGGAGCTACAGGAGCTTCAGCAACTACAGGAGCCGTATCCATATTTATAGGCGGCTTCGTACCAGCGGGTATTTTATTCAAACCTAAATTTTGACCCGTTATTCCAACCGATCTCAACTCAGGCTCTGGCGGTTCATTTAACTGAGACATATACGCATTTGCAACAGGAGCAGTAACCACGCTCTCGGGTGGTTTTGTAACTGCGGGTAAATCATCTGCAACCACTTCCGCCGTCTCAGCAACAACTGGGGCGGTATTAAGTGCATCTATCTCAGACTGTAGATCTGTAATCGTCTTATTGTAGTCAACAGCAAGGCTTTCCTTCTGCGCCTCGAGTGCTTGTACTTGTTCGTCTGCCGCCGTTGCCTTAATTACGTCTTGTTCCGCAATTGCGTCATCCCTTTCAACCGTCAAGGCATCAATACTGCCCTGTAAGTCAGTAATCGTACCCTCTAACTGGGTTACGTTACCTTGTAGAGCTTCTATATCGGTTTCTAATCCCTCACGCTCTACGCCAAATTTATCCTCTAACTCCGTAATAATCTGTTGTCGTTCTGCTAATAACTCTTGTTCTCTAGCCGTAATCGCTGTTAATTGTTCTTCAGCTGCCGTCGCTTTGATTGTATCTTGTTGGGCAACCGCTTCTTGGTATCTATTGGTTAAGTCAGATTTAACATCCTGCAATTGTTGTATCTCAGCTTCAGCGTTTTGTATGGCTGACTCTAAAGTATTACGAAAATTTCTATCCTCTAAGATTCCTAACGGCCTGGTTGGAGTAACAATAGGTCCGTCTCCAAACATATCACTCTCTGGTAACTCTCTAGGGGCGGTTCTATTAATCTGTTGGATAATATCTGCTGGAAGTGCGTCTTGGGCAATATCAATAGGATCTCTAACTGCCGAACCCTGTTCAGGTAAATTTAAAAATGAATAGTCGTTATCAAAAGTAGGTGTTCCGTTAGCCATCTATAAATTTCTCCCAGCGTACAAAGGTTTGGCCGTTCCAGAACAATCCTAAATAGCAGTTGTTACAATCTGTAGAAAAGGTTTTTTTTATATGTGAAAAATTTTTTTCCATTTTTAAAGTCGTTGTAGGCGAGGTTAAATTCCAACTCTAGTGGAGAAAGTGTGAACAAAGCATACCTTCACCTACAACTTAAAAAAAATTATAAGCCGAATAGGGGTTCCCTTACAAGTAAAAAATGGTTTGTTGAGATATGCTTGGTTTAGTATGTATATTATTGTCTAAAGTATATTGTCTATATGCCCCCTAAACTTAGGGGTACGAAGTTCCTTGTAAAGCGTCGCAGACCCGATTTTTCCGACTCAATAGAGTCCCGTATATTCCCGAATATATCCCGATCCGCAGCTGTATATCTGTAGATATACCCAAATATCTCCCGATTTAGGTCTATTTATCCCTGTTTTTGCACATATTTAGGTGTATTTCCCTGTTTTCACCCCCCCCTCTTCCGACATATATGTACCCCCTTCTCTGTTTTTACCCCCCCTCTTCATATTTCAGGCAAAAAAAAGGGCAAGTCCTCCAAGCTTGCCCTTCGTCTACGGAGTTAAATTTATTGACCTAAATAAGCCTTTAATTTTCCGTTGTCATCAACAATAGTAATTGGA
>Ga0080013_1003263_pt1 | contig 17408 bp, 15 predicted proteins | sample ETNvirenome_6_85_FD_69236 | JGI IMG/M metagenome (GOLD analysis project Ga0080013, IMG submission 69236) | Marine viral communities from the Pacific Ocean - ETNP_6_85 (SPADES assembly) (version 2) | ecosystem: Environmental > Aquatic > Marine > Oceanic | place: Pacific Ocean | collected 2013-06-19 | reverse complement strand
CCAGTAAATGCAGCTAGAGTATCATTCGGAGGTCGTTCAGACAAGTTTACAGAAAAAGATAAACGATTATCTAAGTTCTTAATCAAACATAAACACTTCAGTCCTTTCAGACACCAACACATTATGGTGATTATTAAAGCACCAGAGTTTGTACTTCGTCAATGGTATAAACACGTAGTTGGTATAGAGACAACTTCTACACACGCTACAAAAGACCATGCTTGGAATGAGATATCAGGTCGTTATGTAGAAGTAGAAGATTTCTATTATCCTGATGTATGGAGAAAACAATCAGAAGATAACAAACAAGCTTCTGAAGGTGAATTAGATGAGTTACAACAAAAAAGAATGTCTGAAATTTACAAACAATATATGAGACAAGTGGAGATGACTTACGAAAGAATGATAGATTCTGGTATGGCAAAAGAACAAGCTCGTATCGTATTACCATTATCACAATACACTCAAGTTTGGTGGACAGCTTCATTTCAATCAGTAATGAATTTTATAGAACTTAGAGATGAACCTACAGCTCAAGTAGAGATACAAGAATATGCAAGAGCGTTAAAGAAAATAATGTTAGATGTATTTCCTGAAACTACTAAATTATGGAGTGAGATATATTGGAAATGACAGGTTGGATATTATATAAAAACCCTATAGAAGAATCTTGGGAAACTCAAAGACTTGTAGAAGAATTTGAGAAACAAGATATTAAGATACGTGTGGTTAATCCACAGGATGTAGATATCTATGTTGATAGAGATGATAGAAAAAGTATATTAGTTGATGGTAAAGCAAGAGCATTACCTGACTTTGTAATACCGAGAACGGGTAGTGGAACTACATACTTTATTAAAGCTATTATACGACACTTAGAAAGACTTGGTGTTGTATTAATTAATGGTAGTAACGCTATTGATACTGTTAAAGATAAGTTATATACTCAACAAGTATTAGGTGAGTCAAAACTTCCTGTACCAAAAACATTATTAGTCAGACACCCAATCAAATTAGAATGGGTAGAACAGAATATTGGATTCCCTGTTATTATAAAAACATTAAGTGGTTCATTTGGTGCTGGAGTATTTCTAGCAGAAACTAAAAAACAGTTTGAACAACTTTTGAAAATGGCAGAAATAACTAAGAAGAGTTACAACATTATAGTTCAAGAGTTTGTTAACGATTCGTGGGGAAAAGATTTAAGAGTATTTGTTTTAAATGGTAAAGTAATTGGTTGTATGATGAGACAAGCTACTGATGATGATTTTAGAGCTAATATAACTCGTGGAGGTGAAGGTATTCCGTATCAGATAACAGATGAGATAGAATGGTTAGGTGGTGAATCAGCGAGGTTATTAGGATTAGATATAGCAGGAGTAGATTTGTTATTTGACAATGGAGGTTTTAAAATTTGTGAAGTAAATTCATCACCGGGATTTGAAGGAATGGACAAATTTACTAAAACAAATATTGCGGAAGAAATTGTTACTTACGTAAAACACAAAATAGGTTATAGTGAAAAAATCTTATCTGAAAATGATAGTAGAAAATAAAAAACAAGTTCAAGAATTTGAACGTGTATATAAAACGGAAGATTGTATTGTCATACCAATTCAATGCGATAGTGATAAACATCCAGTTGATACTGAAATATGTATGCTCTATGTTCAACTTATGAATAGAGAAGAATTTATTTTACCGTTTAATCATAGTGAAACTTTAAATATAGAAATTCCAAACTTAAATTCTAATACTAAAAAATATACATTTGACAAAAAGAAGTTAAATCATTTGATAGAAATTGATAATGTGATAGATGTAAATTTATTACATTATATAGATAATGGTTTACCTTTAGATGTAGAAAATACAAACACTAACGCCCATAATTATTTTTATACAAAATATTATAAAAAGAATAATATAAATAGAATAATACCTGTTTTAAAACATTTAGAATATTGTCGTAACTTAGCAAATAAACTTAAAGATGTAATTGATAAGACTGAAGATGATATTAATTTATCATATAATACTGATGTGTTAGATAGTTTGAGTTATATAGAACAAAATGGATTACAGACTACAGAGAATAAAGTATATAGTGAATATAACATTTACACATCTACAGGTAGACCAAGTAATAGATTTGGTGGAACTAACTTTGCAGCTCTCAATAAAAAAGATGGTAGTAGAAAACCATATGTAAGTCGTTTTAAAAATGGTGTGTTAGTTGAAATGGATTTTGATGCTTATCATTTAAGACTAATTGCAGATAAAGTAGACTATGATTTTGGTAAAGGTTCAGTTCACGAACATATGGCTAAATTATATGGTGTTGATTATGAAGAGGCTAAAACACTTTCGTTTCAATATTTATATGGTTATTTACCTCAAGATGTAATACAACTAAACGCGTATTTTAGTAAAGTATATGATTATATTGAAGAATTATGGCGGACTTTCAAATCAAAAGAATTTATTCTTTCAGATATTTATAATAAGAAGATATATAAAAGAAATTTAAGTGATATCAATTCCAAAAAGTTGTTTAATTATACTATTCAACTTATGGAAACAGAAAATAATATGAGAGTATTATCAAAGTTGATTCCTGAAATACAGGAGTATAAAAGTAAATTGATACTTTATTCTTATGACAGTTTTTTGTTTGATTTTAATATGGAAGATGGGTTAGATTATTTGAAGAAAGTAAAAGATATATTAGAACAAGATGGTAAATATCCAGTTAAAGTTAGTTGGGGGTTGAATTATCACGAAATGAAGGATATTACAGAGAAGTTTATATGATTACAGATTTTAATAAAATAGTGAAAGAATGGGGTTATCGAGTAAAAGATGGTAAACCTAATCCGAATAACTCTACACATTTGTACCATTTGACTGAAATACTATTTGAGTACAAATGGCCTTTTCAAGTTATAGACGAGTTGTTACAAAATTTAAATGAAGTAGCTCCAACAGCTATGGTACCCAATCCAAATCCAAAAGGAAGAGCTGATAAAGTACAATATCGATATGCTCAACAATGGTTAGATGATAACCCTGATGCCGAACCAAGTGATGATTTTAAAAAAGATGTTGGTCAAGAAGAACCTGAAGATACTGAAAAAGGTGAAGAACCCAGAAAAAAATTAAGAAATAGAGATATTCAAAGTGTAAATAGTGCGTTAAATTATACTAAAGACAAAGAAAAAGCTGATAGAGGTAAGACAGGTGAAAAAGAACTTGGAGCTGGTACTCACGCTTCTCGTGCTGGTGAAGCAGCTGTACATCATTCATTAAGAACTACATTAAAAATGATTAAAGGTGGAACAAATAAAGAAAAAGCGTTGGAAAGTATGAAATCTGAATTAATAGAAATTACAAAACAAAAGGGTACATTTTTGAAAAAAGACTGGGTTAATTCTGCTATAAATACTACAAGTTTTTTAATAGATAACTATGGTAATGATATTGATGATGTTGTATGGGATACTAGGTCAGGTAGAAATTTAATTGATGTTGAAGGTCACGGTACATCATCAGATATGTTTTTAAAATTAAAAGATGGTAGGAGATTGGGTGTTTCATTAAAAAAAGATACTGATGTAGCGTTATTAAATGGTGGATATAATAAAGAACACAACGAATTATTAAAGAGATTAAAAAAACAAGGTGTTTCAGAAGAGATAATTAAAAAATTTGATAAAATAGTTAATCCAGATATACATGCGAAACAAATTGAAGATGCCGCTATAGAGTCATTTTCAGTTTTAAAAGGTAATCCTAATTTAATAAAGGATATAATAAAAAAATATCAAGATGAATCTTTGATTGAAAAAGATTTTGATGCACTAAAATATAAACCATTTTTACAAAGTATGGATTTATTAATTGATACTTTACCTAATGAAAAAGAAGCTTTAAGTAAGTTAAAAGAAATATACCCTGAATTTAGTAGAGATATTAACAGAGGACAATTATATAAATTTGTACATAAGGTATCAAAAAATGAACCAATTAGAAATTCATTACCAGAACTTTATGATAATGCAAGACAATCAGATATTGACCAAACAACAAGATTGAGTGACTTTTTTAAAGAAAATAAAGAAGTAGAAAATGCACTAAGACAAACTGTTATGAATGGTTTACATTTAAAAGATATGTTATTTGCAAAAAGTGAGAAATTAGATGGATTTATAACTGTATATGGTACGAAACCAGCTACTCAATTATCACCAGACTTTTTAACTAAAACATTTAAAATTTCTGAAAAATATGAATCTTGGAAAAATGAAAAAGACTCAAAAAAGAAAGAAGAACTTGAGAAACAAATTTTAGATGAAGCATTTAGTAGTATTGTTATTGACCATAAAGATGGAAAAAAACAAGGTGAAATACGTATTAAAGATAGAGATAATGAAAAGGATGAAGGTGTACATATGTTTAAATTTGGTATTCGTTCAAGAGCTCTTGGAGCAGCTCCAACTTTAGAAATGTTACAATCTACTTATATGGGTAATTCTATAAAACAAGGCACTACAGATGTTACTAAGTGGGATGAAAAAACAAAAAAGAGATGGAAGACTTTAAGAATTAAAGAATTAAATGTTAACAAAAAAGATGCTACACGAGAAGAGATAGAAGATATAAATCGTGAAATAAGAAGTATAGAGGAACTATAATGAAGACACAGCTACTTTGCACATTTACTAAAAGAAATATTTTTAATCAAACAATAGATATTATTATCAGATGCAATGAAATTGTATTTGATAAAATATATGTTTTTCAAAATGAAAACGAATACAATCAATTAATATGCACGTATAACGTAGAGTACGATGAAGATTTTATAGAAGGTGTACCAGATACTATTTCGCTCCATAGAAAGAAGAATACGAATACACTTTATACGATTAATGCACTCAACGATTTGATTCGTGAATTGAACGGTGGTAAGTTAGATAAATCATTTCCTATAGAATGGGAAAACTATAGAAACTCTTTACTACTCACAAATGAAGAAGGTTTGAATAAAATACCGACAAGAATTTATAGTATAGTAGACGTAAAAACTTGGACTTTTAAGGAAAAATAAATTGTATTTTCAGGAAACTGATTATACTTATTACTGAATCAAGGTTATCTTGATTAAAAAATACAAATTAAACAATTAATTAATGGAGAATAAAAATGGATTTAAACGCAATCAAAAACCGTCTTAGTCAACTTCAGACTACAAACACTCGAACATCAAATCTTTGGAAACCACAACCAGGTACACAGGTAGTTAGAATTGTCCCTTATAAATTTAATCCGGACAATCCTTTTATTGAACTGTACTTTCATTATGATTTAGGTGGTAAGAATTATCTTTCACCTGTTTCATTCGGTCGTCCAGACCCAATCGAAGAGTTTGCTCAAAAACTCAAATCAACAGGTTCTAAAGATGATTATCGACTTGGTAAGAAGATTGAAGCTAAGATGAGAACTTTTGCTCCAGTTGTTGTCCGTAGTGAAGAACAACAAGGTGTTAAATTTTGGGGATTTGGAAAAACAGTTTATCAAGAACTACTTTCTATAATCGCCGACCCTGATTATGGTGATATTACTGATGCAGTAAATGGTCGTGATGTCGCTGTAGAATTTAAAACTGCAGACGAGACTGGTAAAAATTTCCCTTCAACCTCAATTAGAGTAAAACCAAACCAAACTCCAATCACAGAAGATGCAGCAGCCCTTGATAACATTAAAGATTCTCAGAAAGAAATTACTGAGATTTATCAAGAGTTATCGTATGATGAACTAACTCAAGCACTTAACGATTATCTAAACGGAGGTTCAGCTGAAACTAAAGAAGAAAAGCCAGAACCACCTAAAGCACCGGTAAGTGAAGTTAGTAAAGAAAAAACATCAGCCGCATTTGATGATTTATTTAACAATTAACTAAAATAACGGGTATATCCCGATTGGAGAAACAAATGTCAACAAGAGATGAATTGGCAGGCGTCTTAGCAGACACGCTGAATAAACAATTCAAGGATATGAAAGTTGCATATTTTTTGGATGGAACAGATACAACACCTACTGATATAAAAGATTTTGTATCTACTGGTTCTACTATGTTAGACCTAGCAATATCAAATAAACCTAATGGTGGTATTGCAGTAGGTCGTATTACAGAAGTAAATGGATTAGAATCAAGTGGTAAATCACTACTTGGAGCTCATATGTTAGCTGAAACTCAAAAACAAGGAGGAGTAGCTGTTTATATTGATACAGAAACTGCTGTTAGTAGAGAGTTTTTAGAGTCTATTGGTGTAGATGTAAACAATATGTTATATCTACATTTAGAAACAGTAGAAGACATTTTTTCAGCAGTGGAAGAAATTGTATCTAAAGTTCGTGAATCAGATAAAGATAGGTTAGTAACTATTCTTGTAGATTCACTAGCAGCTGCTACAACTAAAGTAGAGTTAGAAGCTGAGTTTGATAAAGATGGTTGGGCTACAAGTAAAGCAATCATTCTATCAAAAGCTATGAGAAAGATTACTCAAATGATTGGTAGACAAAAGATAGCTTTAGTATTTACTAATCAACTTCGTCAAAAACTAGGAGTAATGTTTGGAGACCCTTGGACAACAAGTGGTGGAAAAGCATTACCATTTCACGCTTCAACACGTATCAGATTAAAAAATCTTGGTCAAATTAAAGATAAAAAGAATAACAATATTGGTATAAAGATGAGAGCTCAAGTTATCAAGAATAGACTTGGCCCTCCAATGAGACACGCTGATTTTGAACTTTACTTTGAAACAGGTATTGATGACGATGGTAGTTGGTTAAAAGTAATGAAAGACCACAATCTTGTAAAACAAGGTGGTGCCTGGTATACAATGGAAAATCATAAAGGTAAAGAACTTAAATTTCAATCTAAAGATTGGAGTGAACAACTTAAAGATGAAGACTTCAGAGAGCATTGTTACAACTTAATTTGTGATAAAGTTATTTTAAAATACGAAAAGAACTTTGGCATTGATGATGTAGTCGTGGAAGAAGAAGTAAGTGAGTAATGGAAAATATTTATCTATACTTCAAGAGATAAAAGAAGAAAAAACTTCATTAGAAGATAGTAAACCTAATGATAAAGTGCTTATCATAGATGGTCTAAATACATTCATTAGAGTATTTAGTGTTATACCGACTACTAACGATGATGGTATTCACGTTGGTGGAATAGTTGGTTTTCTAAGAAGCATTGGTTATACTATAAATATGATTAGACCCACTCGCGTCATCATAGCATTTGATGGTAAAGGTGGGTCTACCCATAGACGAAAATTATTCCCTGAATATAAAGCCAAAAGAAAAACAAAATATAGAGTAAATCGTGCGTATGATTTTGCTTCTCCTGAAGATGAGAAACAAAATATGATTATGCAGATACAACGAGTGGTTGAATATTTAGATAATCTTCCTATAACTGTATTATCATATGATAATATTGAGGCCGATGATGTGATTGGTTATTTATGTAGACAAGTTCTTACTGAATCTCAAATTACAGTTATGTCTACTGATAAAGATTTTCTTCAGTTAGCAAATGGTAGAATCAAGATATGGAGTCCAACCAAGAAGAAAATGTATGACGAAGACGCTGTATTAGATGAGTTTGGTATTTCATCTCACAATCTTATTTGGTATAGAGTATTAGATGGTGATAAGTCGGATAATATACCTGGTGTAAAAGGTTTAGGTTTAAAAACTATACAAAAAAAATTGCCGTTTTTGAGTGAGAACCGAATAGTTAATATAGACGAAGTTATCACAGAATTACCTGAATCTAAAGACGTTATAGAATTAAATTATAAATTAATGCAGTTATCAGACGTAGACATTTCAGGTACTACAAAAACTAAAATAATTGATAGGGTAAATGAACCAATTAATAGATTGGTAAAGTATAAATTTGAAAAGATGTTTTTAGAAGATAAGTTATTTACTGCACTTCCGAATGTTACAAGCTGGTTAGCTACTACTTTTAATGAATTAAATCTTTATGCAGAGAAAACAAATGAGTGAAACTTTAACACAATTTGGTACATCATTTCAAGCTAAAATTATAGCTTCTTTGTTAACTGATATAAAGTTTATTCAGACTATTAGTGATATATTAAATCCATCTATGTTTGATTCTGATTCCAATAAATGGTTAGTTCAAACAATTAAAGATTATTACTATGAATATAAAAAACAACCAACACTTGAAGTTATAAAATATAAAATAGATGAAGTAGAAGATGATATATTAAAAGCCGGTGTTGTAGATAAACTTAGAGATGTTTGGAAAAACATCGAGGCTACAGATTTAGAATTTGTACAATCAGAAACATTAGATTTTTGTAAGAATCAAACATTGAAAAGTGCTATACTTGAATCAGTTAATTTATTAGAGAATAAAAATTATGAAGGTATAAAAACTATTATTGACGAGGCTATGAAAGCTGGTACAACAAAAGATTTAGGCCATAATTATATTGAATCTTTAGAACTAAGACTTACAGAGTCTGCAAGAGATACTGTAAGAACACCGTGGGATGTTGTTAATGAAATAATGGATGGTGGTTTAGGTACAGGTGAGTTGGGTGTAATTGTAGCTCCAGCTGGTATTGGTAAAAGTTGGACATTACAAGCTTTAGGTGCAGGTGCATTACGTAACAATAAGTTTGTTGTACATTATACATTAGAGTTAAATGAAAATTATGTCGGTTTGAGATATGATTCTATCTTTAGTGGTGTTACAACATCTAATATAAAATATCATAAAGACGATGTTGAAAATAAATTAAAAAAGATAACAGGTAATTTATTGATTAAATACTTTCCAACAAAGGCAGCATCAGTTCAAACATTGGGAGCACATCTAAAACAAATAGAGTTAAGTGGTATGAAACCTGATATTGTTTTAGTAGATTATGCTGATATATTAATGCCTACAGGAAACTTTAAAGAAAAAAGACATGCGATTGGTAATATTTATGAAGATTTAAGAGGATTAGCAGGAGAGTTAGAAGTTCCTATATGGACTGCATCACAAGCTAATCGTTCAGCATTAGAAGAAGAAGTTATAGGTGCAGATAAAGTAGCTGAAGATTATTCTAAAATTATGACTGCGGATTTCGTAATGAGTATGAGTAGAAAAGTAGAAGATAAGATTGCTAATACAGGAAGATTTCACGTTATTAAAAATAGATTTGGTATAGACGGGATTACTTATCCAGCTACTATTAATACAAATATTGGTCAAATTCAAGTATTTGAAGGTAGTAGTCAGTTTGGAAAAGAGGCACAATCTAAGATGGATAACAAAGAAGAATTTTTGAGAAAAGAATTAGCAAACAAATATAAAGATATGGAAAATAAATCAGAAGGATTTGAATAATACTAAATTAAGTTTAGTATATATTATATTTATGGATGTTACGGGAAATAGATTACAGTAAGGAGTTTAGTGAATGGAAAATTTTAAGTTATCTGAAAAGTTTATAGACAAATATAAAAGAAAAAGACCACCTTTCGGTTTCAACGGTTTAGGTGAACTGGTTTATATGAGAACTTATTCTCGTATTAAAGACAATGGAAAAAATGAACGTTGGTGGGAGACAGTACAAAGGGTTGTAGAAGGTACTTATACAATGCAAAAAACTCACATTGAAAATAGTAGATTGGGTTGGAATGCATGGCAAGCTCAAAAATCAGCCCAAGAAATGTACGACAGAATTTTCAATATGAAATTCCTACCACCTGGTCGTGGTTTATGGGCTATGGGAACACCAATCACCGAAGAAAAGAATCTATATGCAGCACTAAACAACTGTGCATTTGTATCTACTAAAACACTTAAAGAAGATTATTCAAAACCATTTTGTTTTCTAATGGATGCCTCTATGTTAGGTGTAGGAGTTGGTTTTGATACTAAAGGTGCTGGTGAGATTGTAGTTAAAGGTGTAAATTGGGATAGAAATCAAGAAATGTTTCAAATACCTGATACAAGAGAAGGTTGGGTAGAATCACTTAAATTATTATTAGAAAGTTACTTTCACGGTACTGCACCAGTAGGATTTGATTATAGTTTAGTCAGACCAGCAGGTGAACCAATTAAAGGTTTTGGTGGAGTATCAAGTGGACACGAACCATTGGCAGAAGTTCACGAAGAAATTGTAAAAGTATTAGATAGTAATACAGGAGAACCAATATCAATCACAACAATCGTAGATATAATGAATCTTATAGGTAAATGTGTAGTAGCAGGTAATGTAAGACGAACAGCAGAGATTGTATTTGGTGACTCACATAATGAAGAATACTTAGATTTAAAAAATTACAAAGTTAATCCACATAGAGAGATGTATGGCTGGACATCAAATAATTCAATATTCGCAGAATTAGGTATGGATTATACAGAAGTAGCAAAAAGAATTAAAGATAATGGAGAACCTGGATTTGCTTGGTTAGAGAATATGAGACATTATTCTCGTATGAAGAACGGTGGAGATGACAAAGACCATAGAGCAATGGGTGGTAATCCTTGTCTTGAACAAACATTAGAATCATATGAGTTATGTTGTTTAGTAGAAACATTTCCAAACAATCACGATTCATTAGAAGATTTTAAACGAACATTAAAGTTTGCTTATTTATACGCAAAAACGGTTACTTTGGGCAATACACATTGGAGTGATACTAATCGTGTAATGTTAAGAAATAGAAGAATCGGTTGTTCAGTAAGTGGTGTTGCTCAGTTTATCACTAATCGTGGTTTAGATGAATTGAGATGTTGGTTAGAAGAAGGTTATGATGTAATACAAAGTTGGGATAAAATATATTCAGATTGGTTTGCTACACCCAAATCAATCAAAACTACTTCAGTTAAACCAAGTGGGACTGTCTCATTGTTAGCTGGAGCAACACCAGGGTTACATTATCCAGAATCAAGATTCTATATAAGAAGAATTAGAATATCAATTAATTCAGATTTAATAGGACCTTTGAAAAAAGCTGGATATAAAATAGAACCAGCATTTGGTTCAGAAGATTCAACATTAGTGGTAGAGATACCAGTAGATGTAGGTGAAGGAATCAAAACTGCAGCTGAATTATCTATATGGGAACAATTCAGTTTAGCAGCATTTATGCAAAGACATTGGGCTGATAATCAAGTAAGTTGTACTGCGACGTTTGACCCTAAAACAGAATCAGAACAAATACCTAATGTATTAAATTACTTTCAATATCATTTGAAAGGTATTTCTTTATTACCAAGACACGATTATGGTGCTTACAAACAGATGCCGTATGAAGCGATTGATGAAAAAGAATATAATAAACAAATAAAAAAACTAAAGAAATTGACTTTTGGTGTTATCAGTAATGAAGAAGCAAATGTAGAAAAATTTTGTGATGGTGATTTTTGTGATGTAGAAATTACCCCAATTACTGGAGATAATGACGACCAAGAGTATGCAAATTAAAAAAAAACGCTTGACTTGTATAGCATTTAATTGTTATATTCTAATATAGAAAATAGGTATTTCCTAATCTAAATGTATCAAAACATATATTACGATAGAAAAAGAAATAAAATGCACGTTTGGGACGATAAGTTTGGATATAAAAACTTTCGTTACAAAAAGTATGCATATGTTAAAAATAAGACAGGAACTTATGTATCACTATATGGTGATAGGTTAAAAAGAATTAATAAATGGGATGATGACCAGCCTGAATTATTTGAATCTGATGTAAATCCTGAAATTAGAGTATTAGTTGATAACTATACAGATTCAGACGAAGTAGCTGAAGGTCATAAAGTAATGATTTTTGATATTGAGGTTGAAGTTACAGATGGATTTCCAGATATAGAAAAGGCTGAAAATAAAATAACATCAATAGCATTCAATGACGCACTTACAGGTAAATATTATTGTTATGTTCTTGATGAAGATACAAGATTAATTAATGATTTTGATGAAAGTGTTACAGTAAAAACATTTTCAAATGAATATGATTTATTATATAAGTTTTTTATTAAATATAAAGAGATTGAACCAACTATATTAACAGGTTGGAATGTAGAATTTTTTGATATTACATATTTGTACAATAGAGCACAACAGGTTGTAGGTCAAACAGTAGCTAATTTCTTATCACCGATTGGTATTGTTCAATGGAATGATTATGTTAAAAAGTATAAAATAGCTGGTGTGAGTTGTTTGGATTATTTGGCTTTATATAAGAGATTTACTTTTAGTGAAAGACCTTCATATAGATTAGACGCAATAAGTGAATATGAGTTAGGTGAAAAGAAAGTTGAATATGAAGGAACACTCAATGATTTATATGAAAATGATTTGAAAAAATTTGTAGAATATAACTTACAAGACGTAAAACTTGTTAAAAAACTTGATGATAAATTAGATTTTATCGGTATTGCTAAAGGTCTTGCACATTTGGGTCACGTACCTTATGAAAATGTATTTATGTCTTCACGTTATTTAGAAGGTGCTATTTTAGTATACCTTAGAAAGAATAGTATTGTTGCACCCAATAAACCTAAAAAAGAAGATAGAAGAAAATTAGAGAAATTTGTTGGAGCTTATGTACAAGAACCTCAAAAGGGTAAACACGATTGGGTATATGACTTAGATATTACATCAATGTATCCTTCGTGTATTATGTCGTTAAATATATCACCTGAAACTAAACTTGGTAAAATAGAGGGTTGGAATCCAGAAGAATTTTTAAGAAAAAATAATAAAAAAACTTATACATTTTCTCATAACAATAAATACCTAGGTAAATATACAGAAAAAGAATTAAAAAATATGTTAGACAATGAAAATATAGGTATTGCTACAAATGGTGTAATATATAGAACTGATAAAGATGGATTATTGCCAGCTTTATTAAGAAAATGGTTTGATGAACGAGTTGAATATAGAAAGTTATCAAGAAAGTTTTACGAGGCGGGTGATAAAGAAAAATCTGAATATTTTGATAGAAGACAATATCTTCAAAAAGTTGTTTTGAATAGTTTATATGGTGTATTGGGTTTACCTGTATTTAGGTTTTATGATTTAGATAATGCAGAAGCTGTTACATATACAGGTCAATCTTTGATTAAGTTTACTAAGAAGATTGCAAACTATTTTTATAATAAAGAACTTGAAGATACTAAAGACCATTGTATCTACATTGATACAGATTCAGTTTTTTATTCTGCGTTACCATTAGTAAAAAAGAGGTATTCGGATTTAGATATTAAGAATGTAGATAAAATGTCAAAAGCTATTTTAGAGATAGCAAGTGAAGTACAAGTTTATTTGAATAAAGGTTATGAGTATTTCGCTAAGAAGTTTTGTAATTTAGATAAACATCGTTTTGATATCAAACAAGAAGTTATTGCTAAGAGTGGTCTATTTGTTACTAAAAAAAGATACGGATTGAAGATTATTAATGATAATGGTAAAAAAGTTAATAAGTTAATGGTAAAAGGTTTAGATACAGTCCGTTCAAGTTTTCCTGTAGCTATGAGAGAAATGTTAAGTAAAGTATTAGAAGATATTTTAATGGATGTTCCGAAAGAAAAGTTAGATGAGTTTATTCTCAATTTTAAAAATAGTATGAAACTTAAAGAATTTGATAAAATAGCTATACCTACAAGTGTAAAAGGTATCCGTAAATATAGAAGTAAAGAAGGTAGTATTTTTAAAAGATATAAATTAGGTACACCAATACACGTAAAAAGTTCTTTATCTTATAATGATTTTTTAAAATTTAAAAAGATATCGAAAAGATATAAACCGATTTCAAACGGTGATAAAATAAAATGGGTTTATTTAAAACAAAATCCTTTAGGTTTAAGTACTATTGCATATAAAGGACACGAAGACCCAATAGAAATATTAAATTTTATTAGAGAGTATATAGATTATAATAAGATATACAAACAAGCTTTACATAAAAAAATTATGATGTTATACGGAGCTCTACGTTGGGACGAACCAACAGACGCGAGTAAAACTATAGAAAGATTTTTTTGATTTTAAGAAAACAAACTAATATATATGTATATATAGTTATAAGTCATTAGGAGTAAAAATGATTAACAAACAACAATTAGTTCGTTTCATTAATAAATATTATCTGAGTGGTACAGTTGAATCAGTAGTATTTAATAGTGATACGAGAAATCAACAATTAGGTACACGATTTGTATCATCTGATAAAAGTTTATTAGGTGAAGTAAAGATGGATGATTGGCATTATGAAGATGCTGACATCGGTGTATACAATACTGAACAATTACTGAAGTTATTAGCAGTATTAGATGATAAGATTGAATTTTCTATAAATAAAGCTGGAGATAAATCAATTTCAGTTAAATTATCAGATGCATTGTCTTCTGTTAATTATATATTAAGTGATACATCTATCATTAATAAACCACCTCAGTTAAAAAATATACCTGATTTTGAATTAAGTATAAATGTAACACCTCAATTCATTAACAAGTTTATTTCTGGTAAATCAGCATTAACTGAAACTGATACGTTTACTGTTATTACAGATGAAACATCAGCTAAATTAGTTATTGGTTATTCACCCATAAATACAAATAGAGTAGTTATACCAGTTACTACTACAACATTTGAAAACATAGATAATATTTCTTTTAATGCAGATTTATTCAAAGAAGTATTATATTCAAATAAAGAATGTGAAAGTGCTTTACTAGAAGTTAGTAGTGAAGGATTAGCTAAAATTAGTTTTAAAGTAGATAACTTTACGTCTACATACTGGTTAGTAGCAATACAAGATGTTGATTAATGAGTAATACACTTTGGGTAGAAAAATATCGACCTTCAAATCTTGATAGTTATATTGGAAATGAACATTTAAAAAGTAAGATTGAAGTTTATTTAGAGAGTGGAGATTTACCGCACCTTTTGTTATTTGGCAAAGCCGGTACAGGTAAGACTACTCTCGCTAAATTGCTTGTCAAGAATATAGAATGTGATTATCTATATATTAATGCTTCTGATGAAAACAACGTAGATACTGTTAGAACTAAAGTTAAGAACTTTGCTTCAACTATCGGTTTCAAAGATATGAAGATAATTATATTAGATGAGTGTGATTACATCACACCAAATGCTCAAGCTGCACTTCGTAACATAATGGAAACATTCTCGAAACATTGTAGGTTTATTCTAACTTGTAATTATGTAGAGAGAATTATCGACCCGATACAATCAAGATGCCAATCATTTCAGATTATACCTCCCGATAGAAAACAGGTTGCATATCATATGTCAAGTATTTTAGAACTTGAAAATATCGACTTTAAAAATGAAGATATTGTTCCTATTGTCAATGGTTGTTATCCTGATATTAGACGTGTTATAAATTCTACACAAAGACAAGTAGTAAATGGTAAACTTGTAATAGATAAAGATACAGTAATACAGAGTGATTATAAATTACAATTATTAAAAATATTAAAAGAACAAGATAAGAAAAATGCATTTAAAAATACAAGACAATTATTAGCGGATTCACAAATTACAGATTTTGCTGATTTGTTTCGTTTGTTATATGATGAAGTAGATGGATACGGAAAAGGACACTTAGCAGAATGTATTTTGATTATCGCAAGATATGAATTATCCGACAGTCAAGTAGTAGATAAAGAAATCAATGCTATGGCTATGATTATAGAATTACTAGGAGTTATAAAGTAATGAATGAAAAATTATGGGGTGAAATTCAAAAAAGAAATACGAAAAAAGCCACCCAGAAAACTGGTGATGAAAAACATATATCAGTACACGAAAATAAGATTTATTATTACGCTGGAGTTAACAGAGATAGTGCATCTGAGTTAAATAAAAAGATAGGTGAGATAGAGTCTAAAGGGTTAACCTTGTGTAATACATTGGACTTAGACCAACCACCAGCATTAAAAATATTTATCAATTCAGGCGGTGGTTCAGTAGTAAGTGGTATTTCATCAATGGATACAATACTGAGAACAAAAGTTCCAGTGCATACTTATGTAGATGGATTTGCAGCAAGTGCAGCAACATTCATTTCAGTAGTTGGTAATGTTAGATTTATGAGTAGAAATTCTTATATGTTGATTCATCAATTATCTTCTCAATTATGGGGTAAATATTCTGAAATAGAAGATGAAAAAAAGAATTTAGATTTAATGATGGAAACAATAAAAAACGTGTATAAGAGATATACTAAAGTTCCAACAAAAAAATTAGATGAAATATTAAAACACGATTTATTGTGGGACGCTAAAACGTGTTTAAAGTATGGATTAATAGATGAAATTATTTAGGAGTAAAAAATGACAACAAAACCTATGAAACCTCTAAAGAAACCTCAATCAGCACAAGTTCAAGTTGATTTAAGAGATGCAGAAACAATTAAATGTAGTAGTTGTGATAACTACTTATTTATAACTTCATTCATATTAAAAAGATTATCAGCTATAGTATCACCGAGTGGTCAAGAAGCACTTATTCCAGTACAAGTTTATAGTTGTGGAAATTGTGGTCAAGTTGCTGAAGGATTTTTAGAAGGTAGTGGTTTAGAAGAAGAAAAAAATACAGATAGTTTTCCAAGTTTGGATATATGAGTGAAAAAAGAAAAAGTCTGTTCGACCACGTAAGACAAATAACAGCGGTTCAAAGTCCTAATTATTGGGAAGAGATATCAGACGAAGATAAGAAGTCTTGGTCTAATTATATGACACATAGATTTTTATCTATGAAAATGGAATGGGTTGAGTTAGTAAATGAATTACAAAAATATAATTTACAACCAAAAGAATTATACAAATTATACACCAATGTATTACCGAAGAGTAAACAATGGTTAAAATATATTAAGAGGAGAAATCAAATGGAACATCCAAATTGGTTAATCAATGTAGTAGCAAATCACGAACAAGTTAGTAAAAAAGAAGCATATGATATGATTGAAATGTACTATCTTAGCGAAGGTGGTATGTTAGAGTTAGGAGAACTTTGTCAGAAATGGGGAGTTGAACCTAAGAAGATAGAAGAGGCTGGTTTAAATGTAATTGGTAGTATAGGTGGATATACGGCTGGAAACGGGTAAAATAGATGAAAGTTATAAAAGATTCTAAGAATATGTCTAAAGTGGCTAAGGCTGAATCTGTTATAGAACAAATGGAACGAGAATGGCCTGAAATGACCAATGAGTTTAAGAAGATACAAAAAGAACAATATGAATTGTTTTTACATAAACAACACGATTATGGTCCAGGTAATATTTCAGTCGGTACACAACTACAAACA
>Ga0080013_1003262_pt1 | contig 17409 bp, 15 predicted proteins | sample ETNvirenome_6_85_FD_69236 | JGI IMG/M metagenome (GOLD analysis project Ga0080013, IMG submission 69236) | Marine viral communities from the Pacific Ocean - ETNP_6_85 (SPADES assembly) (version 2) | ecosystem: Environmental > Aquatic > Marine > Oceanic | place: Pacific Ocean | collected 2013-06-19 | reverse complement strand
AATTTTAAATTCTTTATATGCGTGTCCGCAAGATGCGCTATTTTATACACGTAGTTATCCCCTAGGCTATGATACTAGTATACAGGATGGGGAGGTGGTGTCAAGTATTATTTTGACTTTTTATTATTCCTCGAGGGGGCGCCAATGTTCTTCGCCTACCAACTCAAAGCCGTCTGGGGAGGGGCGTGCGTTTTGCTGACGAAGCGGCCCGGCTACTAGTCTCATATTCTCATCCTAGTATCATAGTTAAGTTCTTTTCCGAAGATTGCCTTGGCTGCCGATCTGCTCATTGCCGAGTTTGATTTGTTAGCAGGTCCGACGACCGCAACCACCATAGGCTTTCCCTTGCTTCCTATTAAATACTTGCGATCTTCGTCAGGGGCTCCGCGGAAGCTGGTGCGCTTGTCCGGCTCTAGAATACTCCAAAAATAAACCACATTTGGCTCGATGCGTTCTCCATCCAGTGCTTGCGATATTTCTTCCTTGATGATCTGTCGTAGTTTTGTTTTTGAGATCTTCATTTTATTGTTCCTTGATGCCAACGCTCTTTTCAAGTTGAGTAATCACCCGGTCTAGGTGGCTTGTTATGTTGTTTTGCGAAAGGTTTCCTTGCTCCGCAAGATTCATAAGGCGATCGCTATACTCTATCCATACTTGCACCTCGGATGGTTGAATTGCTGGTGTCGCTGCCCACTTCCTGGCGCGTTTGGTGAGTTCAGCAACCAACGATGCTTTGGTTACCTCCTCTTCTTTGGCTTCGTCGGCTGCGGCTTCTTCTTCCGGTGGGTGGCCATCGCCCCAAGATTTGGGTGGCGGACGCTCTGGACGGTCCTCAGGGAAACGTAAATGTCCCCCTGGTGGGTTGTCTTGTGGGCTGCCGAGGACCGAAGCCCCAAACTCTTCCTTGATGATCTGTCGTAGTTTTGCTTTGGAGATCTTCATTTTAGTAGCCTCCTTGGCCTTGGTTCTTCGTGCCTGTGGCGCTCTTGAGCGCTTTTTCTTCACGCGGTGACAGATTTTCCTCGTCACGTGGGGTCTTCGGCGGCTTTGGTTTTTTCGCGGACTGGCCGTAGCGCCTTCGTTCGAACTTCTCTTCTATGTCGCGTTCCTCCGGAGCCATCTCGTCATCATCAGTCGGCCATGGGCCGGTTGATGTCCCCGCGGGGCCGAGTCGCATTCCTTTATCATACATCCGGTTGTCCCGCATGGCAGCAACAACACGGGCGGTCATTTCGTCGCGGTTGATGGCTGGGATGGCATCGGCCAACTCAGGGAAGGACGCAAACTGGTCGATAATCTTCCGTGCCATTATTTTTGCCAAAATGTTGCCCTCTGGCGTGCCGAGAAGATCGGCGATGAGAGAAGAGTCATCTTCGGCTTCGGGTTGGGGAATATCTTCAATGCCTGCACCTGGGCGTTCGGCGCCGCGCATAGCATCGTGTTCGCGATACAGCTCTTCCTTGATAATCTGTCGTAGTTTTGATTTTGAAATCTTCATTTTATTTCTCCGGGGTGGCGGGGTCATCGAGCAGCAGCGCGATCTGTGTCTGGATTGCACGCAAATCTTCTTTACTCAGCGTTTTTCCATGGACAAAGTCTCTGAACGCGCTCTGTTCTCTGTCCTCTGGCTCCGCTTCCTTTAATATCTCTTCGCGAATTATCTCTTTTAGTCTTTGTTTGGTGATTTTCATCGGGCTACTTTCTCCAGTCTTCAAACCCATGCTTCAGTTGTCGCTGTTGCTTGGCGATTTTCTCGGGCGAAGGGGGGCCGTCTTTGCCGAGTACCAGGGCCTCGTCATCATCGACTGGCTCCTCGATATCCGGTTCGTGATCTAATAACATTTCTAAAGCATCTACCATGGTGCCAAGTGCTCTGTCCCAGCCCATGCCTTCGCTTGACACTGCATTTGTGATGGCCTCGCGGACCATCGCGACGAAATCTTCGCCTGCTCCCAAGGAAGAAGCTACTTGCTGCAGCCTTACTTGTGAATCCTGGTCGGTTTCGTCGCCTTCAAATTCAGGGTTGCTCGGGTTGGAAGCCCATTTGCGATCGGCAGAGTCGCCTTCGCCTAAGCCGCTTAGCTCTTCTTTGATAATTTGTTTAAGTCTTTGTTTAGTGATTTTCATTGTCCGGGGGCTCCAAGTGATTCTAGGGCATCAAGAATTGTATTTAAGGAGTGCGAATAGCCCATCCCCTCGCTGGCGACGGCATTCATGATGCCTTCCTTTATCTTCTCGGCAAAATCGGGGCCGGCGCCTAATGTCGTAGCAACGCTTCGTAATCTTGCTTCGTCGCCTAGGCGGCGGCGACGTTCGGCCGCGGCGCGATCCTCTTCTCCGGAGGGGCGCGGTTCTCCGGGCGGCCGGTCCAGGTCGGCTCTAATGCTGTCGACATCTGCCTCAACTAATTCTTCTCTGATAATCTCTTTAAGTCTTGTTTTGCTTATCTTCATTTGGCTTCTTCCTTTTTCCGAATGTATCTTTAGCTTCTCGAATGAGTTGTCGTTTCCACACTTCTTGCTGGATCAGCGATTTGAACTCGGCTAGTAAATGTGAGTAATTCTCTTTCATTCTTCATATTGACATTGCAAGCGTCAACAATAAATAGTTGTCTGGAGTGATAAGCGTCGCATTTTCCAGGCATTTCTGAAATTGCTCCTTATTCATCGAGCCCACATCCTCGTTATCGCCGATATTTACCTTCCAAACTTCGATATCAAAATTCAATAAAGTCTTTATAATCTCAAGCTCTTTCTTCGTTGCGTCGGGATCGAGGGCAACATACACTCCCGCATCCTCTTTGACGATCTTGCGAAGTAATACGGAGTTCTGATTTAGTGTAGAGCCGAGAATAGGAACCGCATTACGGCCTGCATTAATCGCATCAAAAATCCCTTCGACCAGGATAATGTCCGAACTCCAATCCACAAACAAATCGTTGAATATAATATTACGGCTTGCCGGAGGGTTCTTATACTTAGGATAATAGGATCGATCATAAGATCGCGATACAAAGTAGCTCAAGTCTCCTTCGTCATCAAACGACGGAATTATGATTCTACCTTCATATTCTCCCTTGCTACAATAGCCCATCTTCCACCAAACAATGTCTTGCTTAGTGATGCCACGCTGTCGTAGATAGTTCATTGCGGCGAAGCCGGTAGGTGGCATGCCCCTATTTGCCAGAGAAATGAACCCTTCGGGCATCTCAAGTATCTGTTTTTCTTCTATTTTCTCGGCGAATAAATCTTCGAGTTGATCAAAATCAATCTCGGAAGTGAAGTCTCGCCACTGCGACTTGTCGTGGTTCGTGCCAAAACGGCGAACGACACGATAAAGATTCTTGCCTCGGGTGTCACATACCCAGCACTTATAGTAACCTTTATCTAGATTTACGGAGAATTTGCGCTTGTGATGCTCGCAGTAGGGGCACTTGAATAAATACTCATTGTTGGTCCGGTAGCCGGCTCCCAACACATTAGTCAGTATCTTTAGCTTCTTCTCTTTCACGGATCCAGCCTGCCTTTGCGATCACATAGCTGTCCGACCGGTCAGCATAACCAGCCTTGGGATTTCCATGTCTAGTGTATTGTACCTCAAAACCTGTCACGTTGTCAACAACAAACTGCAAAGAAACCGCTTTTGCCTTTTGGCCCCGAGGCACCTTAATCCCGCAAAGCTTGCGAGCAGAGGTAGCAGCTAGATACTTGGGCTCTCCAAAAAGATTATAACACAGCCACGAAATAATACCATTAATTTTTGATAGAAGAGAGAGTGTTTGAGCTGAGGAGAATCCTGAGCGGAACGACTGAAGAGACTGCTCAATATATACCTGTTTTATCTCATATTCGTTGCTTATTAATTCCAGCTGAGAGTTTACAATTTGTATTTTCCTAAAGAGGTCCTTTTCTTTTCGTAGATCAATGTGATCACAGGCGAGAATATTGCCTTCATAATCTAATACGGTATATCCAGTTATACTAGTTGAGATGTCTAGGCCAAGAATCATTAAAGATCGAGTTTCAATTTAAAAGTCAGATCTCGTTCTTCCAGTTTCTTCACTGGTTTGGCTACTTTAGCAATTCCCAATAGATTCATTTGATCGTCATAAATTCCAATTTTAGAAATATAAGTCACCTTCTGGAACGAGGCCGTAGGATCATTATACGACGAACTGACAATATTTTTAATAGTGGCGTCTTTAGCTTGCACATAACTGGTAGATCCCGTCGCGCTCAAAAGGGTACTATTGTAATCCCGATACGTCGTATTGTTGGAATGATTCAATAAATTTTTAGGAGCATTGGCAAACAATGTCAAGACAGGTATTTCATGTACCGCTTTAAAATCGAGCTGGCAAGCAGAGTCCTCCGCGAGAACGGGCACCCCTGTCGCCGATGATGAAATCATTTGAGCAAAATTTACCCAAGAGGGGTAGTTATTGGCGGTACCGTAATCTTCAGTGTGCGTAGGCCCATAAAGAGTAGCATTTGCCGTCAAGTCCCACGAGCCAGTTAAAACTATAAACCCTTCGTTATAAAGGGCCACACCAGCTACATTACCGGAATAAGGGGTGTCCGCCGGGCCCACTTGAACCAGCGCTCCGTCACGGTTTTCGTCTTTAAGTTGAGCGATCATCGTCCCCGTAACAAAGAATCTTAAATCAATAGAGCCTTTTTTGATAGAGTCCCCATACAAGATGGCTGGAATTCCCAACATTCCCACTTCACAGGCGCCGGGACCTTCATCTCCAAAGAAAACAGAAGAAGTTAAATCCCGATTATAAGCCGAGGAAGAAACTACAAAGTGAGGGCTCCATTTTTGGTAATAATCAAGAGTGGTACCCAAGGCCATTAGCCTACTAACAGAGCCAGTGATAGAGGTGAGACCGACCAGTGATGACTTAGAATATCGAGGAGTTACACTATTCCAATATAGTTTTTCTACTGTTCCAGATAAAACATAGGAACCCGTCATGGCGTCCCCCATATTAAAATAACTATCAAACTCTAAAGTACTAACTGTTTTAAAACTAAGGTGTGTGCCCCCTTTTACCATAAAACTATTAATTTTAGGATTGAACGAATCGGTATGATAATAATCAGTGGGGCTTACTTGTAAGTCAACAGCTTGACGGAATGGGTCTGATACGTTGGAGGTTCCTGCTTCAAAATTATCGCGCGCTGTGGGGAAATCAATGTAAGCATCTCGATCAACATTCATTTGTGTGAGAGCAACCCAGCCGGGAGGTACGCCATCGACCGAACTCGTAAAAGCGCCGGATAAATTATACTTATTATTAAGGTAGGAATTACCCTTGTAAAAGTAGTAAGAAACGTCAGGGAAGGTGTTTACATAATTAACAACTTTGTCACTATCTTTGAATTTAAAAATATACGACATTGCATTGCTTTAAAAATTTAACATTACTTTAAGCAGTACTTCATTATCCTGTTTTTGAATGGGAGGCGATACTTTTGCAACAGCCATCAATTCACCAGCACCATTAAAGAGTCCCACGCTAGTAACGTAAACTGTAGAGGGCGCTGATGGATCCGTTCCCTTAACGCGAATTTGGCTAGCCCCCAAGGCCCCACTTAAGTATGTGGGATTAGAAGAGAAATTAAATTCATTATGATTGGCGCGGACCCAATAGTTGGCCGAATTTATCATCGTCGTATTATTAAAAGAAATATTATAAATACGGTTTCTTAAGCCATCGCACGAAGCGGTTATTTGACTTCCAGTAAGGGCCTCATTAATGTTTAAATATCTCTTGTTAACCGACTGGCCGTCGCCCCAGTAGCCCACTGCAGCGTTAGATCCAGAAGGGTAATCAAATACGCTAGCTGTAATAACGCAAATTCCAGCCTGATAAAACACAACCCCCATAGAATCTTCGGGTCCGTTGCCCACCGCAGCCGAAGAAGTATACAAACACCCTAATTCACCAGCCGGCGAATTAACCAAATAACTAGTATCGGCCCCCAGATCCTGCATAAGAAGGAGATCTGTGGGGGATTCCGTAGTGCACACCCCTCCGGTTAAAAGGCCAAGAGAAAAAGATGCCTTCTGGACTTCGTCTTTGGTCAAAAGCCGAGCAAAATTAAAGGCAAACACCTCATTCATTTGATCTAAACTTGTGTCCATCCCCAAGTGAAATGGCTTGATGCTGCTGTCAGCCTCAGTACCACACAAAGTTTCAGCCAACAAATTATACATATTAATTTTCTTCTGTTGCTGTGGATTGGCATCATCCGTAGGGGCGGATGCAGACATCGTCGAATCGGAACTAAAGCCCATAGTAAGATCTACTATATGATTAGCCGAAGAACTCAAATAGGGATAATCATAACACTGCTGATATAACCCCGTGTCCGGATTTTTAATATTATTATCTATAGAGGCGGGACTATAAGTTCCTGAAAGAATAGAGCCCGTTAAGGGAATAGATTCATGAAGTTTATTCAGGTCGATGGATATATCGCTCGCATCAAATACTTTATACTGGGTGGTCATTTTTATTTATCCTATACTGTTTTCACAAAATCCACTGGTAGCACCAGTCGATATCCGGTTTGGAACCCTTCGATGGTAATCGTAGAACTAATCTGCTTTAGAGTGCCGGCTGCGGCAGAGCCAATGGCATCCCGCGTAGCAACGCCCCATCGATCAAAAAAGGCACTTGTATTAGAAAGATTGTCAGTAGCGGCAAGACGGAAAAGCAGACGCGTCCCGCGGGGGCCGTTGATAGACGTCCCAGTAGAACTAAGCGACGGCAGGAGTTCCTGTACAAAGTCCGTACTTGTAGATAACGTAGCGGTGTAAAGGGCAATATTATCTTGAGAAACATAATTTTTCGCTAAATTAGTTGGACTCTGGCCCGTCGCGCTAATAATTCTCCCCAAACGGTTATCAATGCGAATTAAATATTGAGTTTCTGACAATGATGCCTCTAGCGGCTGAGTAGAAGGAAGCTGGTGTGTGTCTTGCCCCTGATCCGTACAAATGGCATAATCAACTTGATAATTTTTCCCATCTTGTACCCCCGCAATAGCGGTGGAGAGGCCGGAATTAATCTGACTCCATGTGTCCTGATCTACTGAGACCACATAGCGCGAAACATTAGTGGTCCCCCCCGTAAACATGGCGTAAGGCGAGCCCTCAAAAGGTTTAATCAGAGGTGCATATAACAAGTCACGGTGGCCGGTGCTATAGAGTAAATATTTGCAACTCCCCTCGCCTGATGCGTTTGCTTCCATAACAGGGGTCTCGTCTAGGGTAAGAAATTTATACCCCTCAACGTTGTTCGGCTCTGCCAGATCATAATTAATCTCATCATCCGAGAGCCCAAATTGCGTAATTTGAAACCTTCCCTCACACATGGCCTTGCGGCCCTCTTTCGTAAGAACGGCGTCGACGAGCCGTCCTGATATTCCATCTAAAAATGCCATAATTATAATTCCTTATCTATAAATAGTTTTATATTACTAATTTTCCTCTATTTTGGGATTCCGGATCCGTCCCATATTAAAATTTAAATTCAAATCTAATTTCTTGCCTGTGTCTTTTCCGATAATCCTAATTTTGAAAGTGTTGCCGCTATCAAATATCTGGTTTCCCAAGGTAACGCCCGCGGAGGGGGGTATTAAAGGATCTCCTGCCGAAGAGCCAGCTGCATGATTGACAAGTCTTTCTGCTATAGAAGCATCTATTTCTAAATATCTTCTAAATGGCTTTTCGGCACTTCTTGTTTCAGGCCTCTCTATTTTAAAAGGCTCAATTATGGGGAAAATTCGCCCATTATCATCCACCATCATTACCCGCAAGACAGTGGTGGGAACTGACATATACCCATTCTTGTCAATTGTTCGATAGCAATAGTAGTATGTTTTATTAGGCTTAATGGTGTCTTTGATGCTTGCTGCCTCAACATTGTCGCCTGCAGGTGTGACTGTATCCAGTAAATAAAGCCGCTTCCCAGAAAAATCACGATAGGAGGTGGGAGGGTCCTCTGTACGATATACTTCAAATTCTATTTTTGCGTCATCGGCGCCGAACAAAATACCCTCATAATCCGGAATTCCCTGTCCCGAGCGCATTTGCGCGAACATCGCTTCATCATTGTCTTCAATGGCGATAGGCATCAATCTCTTTTTATAGCGCGGCTGAGCCAGCAGAATCTGCATCTTAGAGGGATTATCAATTTCGGGGTACATTCTTACATCCGGAGGTACCGGTGGCAAATCCTTAATCGTCGTCTGGCCTATAGAAGTATACAAGGTCGACATAATTTTAAGAAGAGGAAAACAATTCACCACCCCGCTCCCTTCGGGGGACAGTGATAGAGTACCTGGCGCTGGTGTTGCTGGGGCCGATCCAAATGGGCCGTCCCAGAATTCAAAGCCGATCTCTGTACAAGCATATTTTGGCGCGGCCTCGCCATTGGCCCCCCCAGAGGCCCCCATCAGAGTGAGTTTCGCCAAGGAAAAGAATTGATTAAAGACAGCAGCCTTCGAATTCGTTGAGAGAATGCCGGGAGCTGATCCAGCTATAATCATTGCAGCGTCGGGGAAGGGAGCAGAGTCGCCCCCCAAATGACCGCGGGGAACAGTTTGCAGGGTGCCCTGATTCCAGTGGCCAGAAGGGTAACTGGCATACGTGCCGGGGGCCCCACTCGTAACAGAAGCTCCGCGGGCGAACTGGTGTAAATTGTCGAAGAATGCTTTTATACCGTCAGGATCGTGAAAGAAGTGGCCCATGGACTTAGTATTGTCCCTCCAGTCTTCCAACACCCCTACCCGAATTATTAAAATCTTGCAGAAGTTGCCAGGGGCGCCGTGGGCGCCTCCAGAACTTTCATAGAACAAAGGACGTACGCGAAATTGATCTTTATAATAAGCATCGGTGGGGAAAGAAATCGGCGCGCCAGGCATTACGTCATAATTATAAAGTACTGCATTCGCATCTGGATTCGCAACGGAAGTATGATAGGTGCCGACACTCTTATTCAGCTCAGCCTCTAAAGTCAGACAAAATTCGTCTACATCTATCCTATTCGGCCCATATATAGCCGGGTCGGCATAATTTGCAAGACCACTCATCGTAAGAACCGAAGAGATATCTAGCCCAGATGATGGAGGAAACGTACCTTTATCGGTCCCAAAATTAACGGGGCCCGGGCCATCGGTGGCAGGATCCCAATCTGCCCATGGAACAATATTCTCCCAGTTACCGCTCCCCCATGGACCATCCTTATCGCCCTTAAAATAATTCCCCTCCATTGGGCCGGCTTGATATACGCTACACTTCATAGGAAGAGTGGTATCCATGTCGGCATATGCCGGCACATACATCATCCACTTGTTCACACCGGGAGTGGAGGGGTGCGGGAACTTTTCGACTGTTCGGACATCAGAAATAATAAAATTTCGACGATCTGTTCCGCCAGCCCAAGGTGCTGACCCACGACCAGTGCTAGCGCCAGGGCCCGCGCCGATGTCGCCCCAGATACACATATGCGAGTCCATCTGACCGCAAGCAGTAGCATTTAGAGGGGGGCTACCCGGATACCACGGAGGGGGAGGATAGTTATCTGAATACCTCTTGCCAGCGAGCCGGGCCAGTTGTGGAGTATCCTCACTGCCAGGACCAAATTTAGGGGGATCACCGAAAAGAACTGGCCAGAGACGATTATTATATTTGTGCCATGTAGCTCCCTCTATCGAACAGGGGCCCTCGTAATTATACGTACTAGCGGCCACCAAATGATAAGCGTATACATGATAGGAATACGTCTCCCCATACATCACTTGCGTGTCAATATATTTGATTGATGGATTCTTCCCATCCCAAGGAATATAAAAACTCTGAATAGTTTTCCAGTTGGCGGGCGAGGTTTCCATTTTCTTATCGATCCTAAAACAAATTATTTCACTATGCGCGGTCTTACCTTCGAGTATCTGCCGGTAAGTACGTGCATGGAGGCCGATCCATCTCTGCCATGCCAATGGCACATGCTTAAAAACATCAGGGACGTTAACCGTATCAAAAGGTGGAATGCCATCTTTCATTTCGGGATACCAGTTAGCAGCGTCAGAAGCTCCGATGATGCTGTCTTGGGTTATTTTAGCGAAACCGCGACCAATGATCTGACCTTGTGCTTGGCCCTTCGCTATCGGGCCGGGATATAGATCTCCGTCGAGGGGGGGAGTACCAGCAATACCCCCCATCGTGGCGGCATATGGAAGCGCTTTTGCCACAAAATTACTGTTGGTCTGGCCAATGAAACAATTTTGTTTTGTGGGGGCCTGCGAGAAGTTGTTCCATTTGTACGCCCCCATCGACATTCTATACCCCATCTGAAACATGTTGCCTATGTCTATGTTATTTACCGCCGATCTAACAGTGACATCGGGCTGTTCTGAAAGCGGCATTTCTTGCAGGGATCCATGGGCCGCGACGAATGTATAAAGCCAATCAGTCCCCACAATTGACTGCGCGGAGGTGACTGGGCTCGGGTCGGCTGGGGAGTAGGCATAGCTCCCCGTTACTCCTTTGACGGTCCACGGCGTCGTAGCAGTAACATCATACAGATTATCGTGCAACAAAGTTGGAACACTTACATGGTAGAAACTTCCAAGAGGCTCGGAGATCTGCGCGCTCATTGGTGAGTTGATATCAGGGAAGAGGTAATCATAATTGTAATACTCAAGAATTTCTGCTTTCATAATCTCATATAATATCTGATCCATTTCGGCATATGGTCCTAGTTGGGTCTTTAACTCAGCCGCATGATATTCTTCTATAATATCAAATATATGATCCTGCAGTGGTCCAGCACTTGCCGGTGTGTCAAAATGAATCTCTGCATAGTAGGGGAAATTCTCAGGGGCAGCCTCGTTCATTTGCTCCATAGCATTATGGTGATTCATGATGGGCCCGTTATTACGTACTAGAATAGAAGATAAACCGATATGCCTTTGCAACCCGTCTAGACGAGCCTTATAGTCGTTGTCCAACGCCGCAATATTAGTATTACTCACGCGCGTTAAATAGCTATTCGACGGGCCGTCAGTAACTCTAATGGCGTTAAAATCAAGAGGTAAGGGAAGAGAACCCATTGGCTCAGATGTGCCAGGAGCCAAAAAGCCGCCATAATTCATGTAATAAGGTACAGTGTCGCCAATGCCGTAAAAGTTATGAGGCTCATCGGGGTGCGTAATGAAATTTGCAGTAGGGCAGAAAGGGAAAGTAGCGTTGGCCGGATCCCCTGACATCGCAATAGTTTGATAAAAATTGGGCAACAGGCGGGCGTCCGAGGTACGGTTGTGAATTACCATCTCTTCGAAATTAGGCGAATAATAATTATAGACACACTGAACGCCTGCATTCTGGGCCCAATCATTCACCGGATCACTAATCTCATATGGGTTCTTTCTGCGGAAGCCCGCATAATCAAAAGCGTAGTCAATATAGCCGTGCCGTGTAAGTGACATCGACCATATCCCCGGAATGCCGGACCATTCTGCCGTAGGCATTGCGGCATGGCCGCCCTGCAAATAGGCTTGCCACATGGTGTTATCTGTTCCGTTCACAAGATATCTAAATCGGGGATCAATTGCGCTAGCGGCAGTACCCGCGATATTTTGTGTGATGCTCTCCACCCCACTGGCGTGCATCCAGCCAGACTCCCAGCGATAATTGGATCCCTTTAAGCCAACAACCACTTGTTGGCCTCCCACTACAACTAGATGCTTGCCGGACGCGGCTGCGACCTGAGGGAGAGCAGTTTGGAAGGGCCCAACAGGCCACGAGGCGGCGCGGGAGGAAAGGTCAAGTCCTAGCGAAAAACAATATCTAAAAGCATCCTCCGTGGGCATCGAGGGATCCATGTAGTCAACGAGGTCCGTAGCTCTTCCAATGGCGGTCAAATCGCCCGGCCCCAAAGATAATGGGGGCGACGTCGACGGACCATACACCACATTTTGATCAATATAGGGAATATTCACCCCTATATCGGGATACGGACAAGTGGGATCTGACGTGGCTTGTTCAATCTGATCATGTAGCGGAAGCTTCTCAGCCAAAAATTTAAAATCGCTCAGTTCACTAGGAGTCGGGTCACCCAGCATCGTATCAAAATATCGACTGCCTTGACTAAATGACCAATAACGACGCATGCTATAGCGAAATGTATCTGGGATCGCTCCTCTGTACATCAAAAGGCCGTCGGGGCCGGCTGAACCCTGCAGAACAGCCTGTGCTCCTGGATAACCAACATTGAAATGTAAAGCGGGATGACGAAAAATAATGGACTCATCCATGTCCACACCCATTGGATCGGTCAGCATGTTGAGACCTTGGGGGAGACCAGCATAAAGTAACTCGGATAGATGGCGCCAGCCGCTAGGAAGGCCTACCACATATTCAATATCAATAGATTTATAGAATTTAGGTAATGCGATCGCCATTAGTAGTTACCTGTTGGTCCTCCGGAACCGCCGGTTCCGCCTGTAGTTAAACTAGGGGGAGCATCGGTGGTCGACGCGAGGGCAGTTGTTTCTACATTCGCTGCGGCTGCAGCGGATGCCAACTGATTCTGTGCTCTTTCCGAAATAGGCATCAGTGTTTTGTGGGGGGCGCCTGTATGGACAGCCCCCACCATGGCCGCGGCTTCTCCATTCGCCTTTATATGGATGTGATAGTCTCCAATATAGTAATCACCCGATCCAGCGGAAAGAGACCAATCACCACCCTTAGTATATAGAGATTGAAGCGACTTATTAAGGGAACGCGAGGTAGAAACTCCACCACGTATTCGTTGTGACCCGATAATTGTTGTAAACATCAATTCATCCGCTTCGTCAGAAGTCTCCTCAACACTTTGCACAGTCGTCATAAATGTGTCCGGAAGAATTGAACTAATGGTAGGATTTGCTAGTGTATAGCCGTTATCCCCCAAGGACCGATTCGACGTCAGCACGAAAATTTCATCAAATATAGCAGCTTTTATCCCCCTGAACTCACTAAACGCCGAGGTGGGGGGACGGAATCTACACAATAAATTCGCGCCCTTCGAGGCAAAGGCACTGAGTTGTGTGCGCGCTAAATTGACCCAGATTGGAGCACCCATGAGAGTGCCCTTTTCAAAACCAGCCAGATATTGTACCCCCATCACTAATCCGTATTTTAAAGAAAAATTAACAATATCTTTAGCACTTATGCTACCCTTTAATGCATTAACGTATTCCATATATTGAGCAGGAATTAAAGGCTCACTTCCTTCTCTTCCTAGAAGCTTTTGAGCCATTATTGATCGCGATGCAGAAGCCTGTGGTGTATTTCTGGCCGCGGCCATCTCGGAATATTCTTGTAAAGTGGTACCCTTGTTTTTAAAAACATGTGCATCAGTTAAGTTGCGCACCGGAAGCTGCGCATCGTTTACTTCTGAGAAATAATCTGTTTGTGTTAAATAATATAGAATATCTGCATCTAGTGAAATAAGACGTTTAAGGACAGCATGTTGTTCATTATTATTGGCAGCACTGGCTACAAAATCCACCAAGGCCACTGTAGATGGATCATTTACAATAAAAGGAGAAGATGGGGACATCTTAATGGATGCATCTTCATAGTCATCAGTTGATTTTTGTTGACCCTTTTTCGGAACGGCGGCCGACGAGAATAAAGACTCTTTACCACCTTCTTTTATTCTAACCGTGCAATTTTTAGCCTCTAAAAGTTTAATATTATTATTCAGCACTTTCATTTCCTCACCCGAAGGACCATTTGGAAGCGAATCCGGAATATTAAATGATGAATAATCTTTATTAGTATATCCCAATAAACTAGCAAGAGCTAGTGTACTCGCTACCACAGAATTTGTTTTAAACCCTGAGGAGCCGTCTGTGTTAGGCGCGTCGGGAGTAACCCCTAAAGAATAAGTATGATCATTCATCGTAAACTCGGCGGGCGACAGGAAGACGCCCGCGTTGAGTGGCGTGCCGGTAGCAGTTTGGGTCACCACCCGTTGTTCATCTAATATAGAGGTAAGAAGGGAATAAGGTACCAAACGTAATGGACTATAATTGGGCGGGCCGGTGCGCGTGGTAGGAATATATCCATAACCATTTGATATGTAATCTTGCTCTTCAAAATATTCATTGAAATAGTGCTTCGTTACTAAACGTGGGAGTGGCGCGACAAGTTTGCTGTCCCGTGTGCCCTTTTTGGAAGGACCCTGATTAGAGTAATACCTTTCATCGGATGGAAACAATCTTTGAATTTGCAATTTTAAGGAATTTAGTAACTTCCATAAACGATAAATACCAGCAGGGCCATTGTCATAGGGGTTCGTATTATTATAAATGGTAGCGGCGTCGGCTGCAGCCGATCGGGCGCCCTCTGCAGATGAGAGGAAAGCGCCCCGAGCATGAACATAGGCCTCGATCGCCGTGATCCATAATTTATCTTTATATCGCGTTTTCCTTAAGGAATTCAAATAAGAATCAATAAAAGAAGCACTTTCATTATCATAGTGCCATGGCTGGAGCATTTCTTTATGCAAAAGGGACAATTTGGTTGTTAGGGGGATAAGTCCGACGGTTTCATTTGTCAGGAGGTTTTTCACCAGTTCTCTGGACCGGTCCAAATAAACTAATTCAACCCCATAAGCATAAGTTCCTTTAATAATTTCCTTTTCGTGTTTATCCTCGGCGCAAAAAGTCAGGACGCCGGTGCCACCTAGCAAATTCACGGTCCTAGGGTTGTCGCTAATTATCTCTTCGTGACAATCAAAATCTTGAGCCGGTACATTTTGAGTTAAAGCATGAAATCCATATTTGCTCGTCTTCCTCTTACGAAAAATTCGGGCACTTTGTAGTGTAAAAGCCGCAGTTAGTGAGCCATCATTTTTCAAAAAAGAAGATAGGCCGGCGCCGTTATCTCGCAAATATTGTATTTGATTAAAAGCGAACACAATAGGAAGAGTGTTGTTGGTGGACTTGGCCCCGTAAAGGGGAGAAAAGTAATTTTTATGCTGATGGGTATACTCCCTCACAATTTCCGGCACTGTTGCCGCCACGATCTTCCCCGTCGGAATCACTGTACTGCTCAGCTGAAATAGATTTTTATCAAACTTTTTAAACAAATCCTCTTTATATTTAATTTTACGATTTAAGACTGTCTTTGCATATAAACGAGCCTCCGAGGTATTACTAGGGTAGTCGGTGCGCACCCAATTGCCGTTGCTATCAAGGGCTGCGGGGCCCAAATAAGGCTTCGCAAATTGAGCGTCCTGCGCTAATACAATATTTTGTATATAGGGGCTAACGGCTGTTGGATCGTCTAAACTAAGAGTATCTAAAGCAGTGATGGTGTCAATAGAACGTGGATCCCATAATCCTACGAACAGCATACGAGTGCGCCGTGAAAGGGACGAGGGTGTCTCCGAGCCGGCGCCGAACTGAACTTCACCAGTGTCGTGAGGGTTGAGCGAAAGCGTCATTTGGAAACGATACGCGGGAAGGTTGCCCAATCGATTTGTGGGGGCCCACGTAGAGCTAAGCGAGCGCGGGAGTGCCGACGTGATGAACGAGACATGCGGACTGCTAATTTTTTTAGTTAAAAATTCAAGCACTTTTGAGTTGGAAGCCATCATGAAACTAGCCAGCCCAAGATCTGTGCATAGCAACGCAAATGGTTGTGCATGAGCACAAATATTTTTGACCAAAGCTGGCTGTTTCACCACCAAATTAACATCAATATCTAAATGTGCTGTAGTAGGAGTTGTGCATGAATCTACATTAACAATTTTAACCACATGAGATGCTGCACCTAAAGAAATATTCATTAACAAAGCTCCTCGTCGGGATCAGGGGCATATAGATCTCGAACAATAAAGTCACGCGTGCTAACCACTTGAGATAGCTCGTCTTCTGTCTGAAACGTTGTAAGAGTGGCAAAGGGGGGCTTTTTAAAGTCTAGGGTGCCTATATCGGTGTCGGCCGTAATAAACAAGTACTTCTCAACATCGTCATCGGTATAAAGCTCTGTGCCGGGTTCGGCGAATCTAAGCGGCATGGGATTGCCGAAAGCGTCGTTAAAAGCTGCTCCTGCAATGAAAACTTGAATCTCGAAATTCTCCTTTTGAAAGGGAGTGTTCTGCTCCAGAAGATCGATAATAATTTTACCATTTTCTAATCCATAAAAAGTATTATCCGCAAATATTTCTGAGGCTGCATTCTCAAATTGATTGGGGGGAATTTCCCCCACTACGTCGTAAGGATTAACGGTATCGGGAACAGGAAAGGTTATATTATTGTAATCCACATACTGTGAGTTCTGAATGAGAGTGGTGTCCTCTAGTTTATCTACATACACGTTGTAAAGCAGATCAATATTCATCTGAGGGATTGGGTCATATTTGACTCCGGAGTCAGCCGGCGCTGAGGGATCAATTTTTCGTCGCTGTGTTTCCAAATAGTTAGCCGAAGAGGTGATGGCTCCCTTGAGCATGGTGAGTGCCCATGAGGGATATTTATCATTCCCCAGATCTGATGTACCCAAGGGATTTGACAAAAAGTCAAATTTATCTCCATATATTTGAGTAGCCTCTGTATCATATATCATTTGGAGTCCGTTTACCGGATCTTGGATGGCAAAGGGAGGATCATATGTTCCATATTTACTAAAAATCTTGCCCTGAATCACGGAATTATGATAGTTAACCAATGAATTAACGCCCGTAAATGCTGTGGGCGACTTTATGGACGGTGTTTCCTCCTGAATTCTTCCCTCTATAGCGTTCTGAGCTCCCGATACCTGCGACGAGCCAGGGGCCCATGCGGCATCGTATAGAATATCATCATCAAAGAAAGCGTAGTGTGCCGCCTGAAATGTTCCTAACCCGAGTTTATAGCGACCGTACGGTGTCAAAACTACTTCTAAAACCTCTTCTTTTGGATCAAAAAATTCCATCTTACTCCTACCTTAATAAATCCAAAGTGTCTTTGGCCGTCTTTGCGGTGGTCGTGGCTGTGTCGGCTTCTTTTTGTTTAGCCATGGCAGTTTCATCAGCCGTTGCGGCGGTCGGGGTTATGCGTAGACCACTTGTGGTGGGTGTTAGTGCGGCGGATGTTACCATGGATGGTTCGCTGCGCGGTTCTACAACTGTGGCCTTCTCCGTCTTAACAGTCTGTCCTGATGCTAGTGTTACCAATTGTGTTTCCACGTTACCCTCCTCTTCGGCCGGTAGGATTTTAGATGCATCCTCGATGGACATGGCTTGTTCATATCTCACCGATTCATCAATTTTAATTAGTTCAACAATAGATAACCAATCATAAGGCCAGTTATAAGTATAAGGATATTGAGTGGGGCTGACATTATCTGGCACTCCCTGCAAGG
>Ga0080013_1003261_pt1 | contig 17419 bp, 19 predicted proteins | sample ETNvirenome_6_85_FD_69236 | JGI IMG/M metagenome (GOLD analysis project Ga0080013, IMG submission 69236) | Marine viral communities from the Pacific Ocean - ETNP_6_85 (SPADES assembly) (version 2) | ecosystem: Environmental > Aquatic > Marine > Oceanic | place: Pacific Ocean | collected 2013-06-19 | reverse complement strand
TTAGGATTATCTTTGTAATTCAAAATACCTCGTTCAGGTGTAATTTGCATATTTTTTTCTCCTAACTGAAATATAGTCTCTGCCTCTTTATATGCACAATTTCTTGAATCCAATAGATTATTTTTATGACTAAAAAATGCAACATTTGCATCATTCAAATACTTTTCAATCAATTCACTAATATCACCTGCGAATCTTACAGACATATTACCATCTACAAAGATACTATATTCATAATTTTGGAAGTATCGATGGGGCAAAACTTTAAACTTTTTAGCATTTCTGTTATTATCAGAATACAAAGGAATTGTATTTTTTTCTGTAAAACATTTCCAATCCCAACCTTCAGACAAAAATTGATTTTTAACTTTGTCATATCCTCCAAAAATTGATGTATAAACTACACCCTTTGACATATTATACCTTCATAATCTTTTAATATTTTATTTTGTGTAGTTGGATAAAAAGTACCTTTTGGATGTCCTATTTTTATAAGAACTTTGAAAATTTTAGCTTCAATATATTCATCAATTGCTTTTTTAACTTCAGGAAATAACCCATAATCATCAAAAACAAATATAGCCTCTTTATCAGAACATTTTAATGAATTTTCTATATCACTTTTAACATGAATATAATCGTGCACACAATCTATAAAAACCATATCAACCATTTCGAAATTCCATTGTTGTTGATAAACATCCATAACAACATATTCAACATTATCTCTATTAACTAATTGTTTAGATTGTTCATGCCTTTCAGGCAAATTATCGATAGCAATAACCTTACCAAACAAATTACTTAAAACTTTAGTACTGTGACCGAGAGAAGAACCAACTTCTAATACCTTCATATTTCTATAAGCCTCTGTATCGAAGAAGTCTATAAAATCAGCTTTAAACTTTAAACTTGTTGTGGTTTTAGATTCTGTTTTATCTGGCAAACCTTCTAACATTTTTCTCTTTATATCATCAGTAAAATAATTTTCTCCTCTAACAAAGTTATGAGCCATTGGAAATTGTCTTTGTGTTGTATAAACATCTGAATATCTCGTTATCATTTGAGTTGTTCCACATTGACTGCCAACATTATATTTCGCTTTCGACTTAATATACAATTGAATCCTAATTGACATGTGTCTCATATCTAATGCTTTATCAATCCAATTAAACGAAGTCTGTTCTATAGGTTTTTCAGTCCAATAAAAGTGTTTTAATGTTGGGTTAATAATATCACATATTATCTTATCCATAGTATAATCATATCTATCTGAAATAAGTAGAGCACCATACTCACCGTCCGTATACCTATTTATAATTCTATCACCTAACTCCTTTTCTTCTTCACTAAAATATATTTCAGGAGCAGAATCTTTATACTCTCCTTCTTCAAATTGCCAAAACTTTAACATTTGTTCTAAAAGTGGAACATCAGGATTAGATTTATCATAAATTCTATAATGATCATGAAAAACTTCTCCATCAATCTCATCTACAAAATCATTTACATATGGATTATTATCAAAAACATTATTCACATTTTGATACGGGTTAGACCAACTAGACCATTGATTAGTATTACCAAATAATTTATTTAACAACTTTGCTGATGGTACATAAACTTCACAGTTTGGATATTTCTGTTTTAAAAGTCTCGGCATAGCTGACATTATACCCCAATCGCCTATACCATGACAAGTTCTCATAACAGTGAAACTTTGATTATCAAGATATTCATCTGGTATTCTAAGACCCTTAGATATATCGAATCCTAAATTTTCAACTTCGCCTGTATTATAAAGATTGTTATCTAAAACCCTTAAAAATAACATCACCCTCTCCGCAATAAATCTTTACTAAAGTTGTCCATATAAAATTTATTTTGCTGTTCTTGCTTTTCCTTTGTTTTAGGATGATAAAGTGATAACTCCTCATGTGGTGGCAAATGAGCATAAGTTTTACAACCATCAATATACTCGTGAACTGGTCTTGTCCACCTTATATTTTCATCATTACGAAATACACGTGCTTGATAATCTGGATAATTTACCCAACCTTTTTCATCGATTCTCCAACCCCATCTCTGTACATCCTCGTCTGTAAATCCTTCAACTGTATTTACTCTCGGTATCCAAATCAAATCCACTTCATTTACTTCCAAGATTGTCTTTAAATTGAGTAACAAATTTTCATTTGGATATTCATCTGCATCTATATGAAATATATAATCTCCAATAGAATTTTCTATAACCGAATTTTTTTGAGCTGCAAAATCTTTATTAAGTTTTCTCTGATACACTTTGATAACTTTCATATCATCGTGTCCATATTGTGCAGTCCAACTATCTAATACAAACCTAACTCCATCATCGTCACCATCTACACAAATTACTATCTCATCTTCTTTATCTGTTTTGTGTATTAATATTTCTAATAACCTACTTAGTTCATCAGCCTCTTTGTGGACTGTGATACCATAGCTAATCTTCATCTTTTAACTCTTTTAAAAACCGGGCTGGCAATTTTAAATCTTCAAGTAAAACAGAACTCTTTCTAGCCTTATCATAACTATAAGTTCTATAAATACCGTGTCTTTTAATTAATGTTTTTAATTTTTTATAAACATTTTGCGTCTTCCCATCTAATTCAACTCTGTAAATCTTTTTATCTTCATCTACTATTTCAGTTTTTCCAGCTGATTTCAATATCTTTTTAATTTCTGGATTAGTTGGTATATTTGATATTTCTAATTGTATTCCGTGTACTAAACCTTTTAACTTTGGTTCTAATACAAGTATAGTTCTTCTTAATCTTCTACCTTCTTTATTTTGATAAATAAATGATATTATATCCCCACGTTGAACTTTAGCCCATGTATATAGTAACTTAGCCATTATCTTTTATAATCCCCATAGCTATACAAGCATCAGTAAACTCAAACTGCCCAAACTTTTCAGCACTTTCTACTGCTAATCTTCTTTCATGACCTTCATAATCACCTTGCTCATCTTTTGGAATATTTACAACTTTAGCATAATACCAATACCAATCAGTTAGCACACCATCGGGATATATAATTCCCTTTTCTCCCATGTTTACTACAGATGGAAACCAAACAAGACCTCTGTCATCATCTATAACTTTCAAATCATTCATAAGTTGAGTATTATTTTCAGTTGACTTTTCTAAATGTTCACTATCTAAAGCAAAATGAGAATTTGTTGTCATACCACATTGAAAACACATATATGATTCAAATGGTTTACCATCTACTTCCGTTTTTTCTACAAAACAGTTATCATGTAATCCCAGACAAAGTGGGCACTGTGTTTTTTGTTCCATATTAAACCTTCTTTAACTTAGGTAAATTTATTTTTTTAGATTTATCACTGCTTACTTTTTTAAGTTTTGGTAATTTTAAATTTACTGCTTGAGGTTGCTCTTCAAATTTAGGTAAATAATCATCTAATATTTTTTCAAAAATTTGTGTCATTTTATTCATAGAAAAATTTACTCTGTTAAATATACCTAATTTCTTAGAGCCCAAAGAATACTTTCTATATTTTTTATATATATCAACCATTACTTGAGAAGCATATTGATAGTTTACAGTAAACCAATGTGCTTCATCAACATACATTTCTTCAGGAAAAGATGATTTTGATACTTTTGTCATAGTGCCTGGCAAAAGAACTGCATTATTCTTATTTAAAAAATCTTTATGTCCACTCCAATTAGAAGCAATAATAGGTTTTTCAGATATGCTAGCCTCCAATAACGGTCTTCCAAACCCCTCCCCATGAGTAAAAGTAATATGTACTTTCACTTTAGGGTGATTATATAACTCATTCATTTCTTCATCTGTCATATCACCGTGTAAAAAATAAATATTTGGAAGTTTGCCACTAACAGTCATTTTTATATCTTTTATCTTCTCTTTTATTTCATTCCTATCAATAATAGAAAAAGTAGCACCACTAGTTTTCATTAAAAGCGCTACTGAATTTGATTTATTTTTGAATGTTTCCAAAAAAGTTTTTACCAACATACCTGTATCTTTTCTATCATCTCCTAAACCACCTTGTAGCCAATGACCTGAATAAAGAAATAAAAATTTCTCTGGTATTTTATCCATCTGATCGACAAATTCTTTAGAAAAGTTTTTTGTCTTTTTATAAATTTCTGTATCAGCACCTTCAAAAAGAACTTCCATTGGTTTTTGTAATTTTATCTCTCCAACTTTTTGTCCTGTATTTTCATCCACCTTTTCATATGCAACAGATTCAAATATCTGTTTTACAAATTTAGATGGAACTATATTCATATCCATTCTATTAAGACCTTCAATCCATTCAGGTTTCGGAGCAGTATTTTCGATACCAGCAGTAATTCCAATATTATACTTAGCCAAAGGAGAAAATTCATTTGGTACACTAATTTGTATATGTACATCTGGTTGTTTTGGAAGATTATTTTCTTTTAAAATTCTATCCATAATTACTTTATCTTTTGGATTTTCTTTATTCAAAGCATTCATTGGAGTATTACCCCACCTTAAAGAATTTATATGAATATCAAACTTATCCATAGCAACAAGCGCTCTAACTAAATCTCTACTGTGAGAACCATATCCACTTCGTGTAGCAACAGGCCCTGTAATTAACATTAACGGTCTCATTCTATCCCCTATGCTTTAAATATTGTATAACGTTTTCGTGGCGTCCACTTTTCAAAAGCAGTATCCATATGATCTATAAAGTTTTGACACATAGCTTTAGCAGACATCATAGCATCATCTCCCATTACAAATTCATGACCTTTCATACCACATTCCCTACGTTTTTCTGGTTCCATATCATACCACCCTTTCAGAGCATCAGCAAAATCTTCAAATCTAGGACGATCATCAAAAATATATGGAGTTGGTATTGAACCTTGTAAACTTCTATTAGAAGGCCAAACTGGTTTTACCCATTCACCCCAAGTTAAATCTTCATCTTCCTTCCAAAGCTCTGCTTCGTGTAGTGAATGTACCCAACTATAATCTTCGTAGGTTAATAATTTATCTTTATATCTAAATCCACATTGATCTTGCATTCCACCGGTAACATTAACTGATATCGGTGTCGAACACATTAATGATTCGCAAGTGCCAAGACCAAACCCCTCATTAGATGCCATATTAATTGTTACATCAGCTATATTGTAAAGAAAACACAATTCTCTATCTTCTAATTTTTTGTGTGAAAATATAACATCATAATCTGGACAACAACTTCTTACAACCTCTGGCAAATCTGTACCATTTTCATCACGCGGTTGAGTGTGCATTATAAGAGCACACTTATCGGCCTTCTCTTTAGGTAACACATCACAAAATGTTTTATATGCCATTATAACATCCCCAGGCAACTTACGGCGAATATTTCTGTTATTCCAAAATACTATAAAATCATAATTCTTACCTTCAGTCATATTTCTTTTAAAATTTAATAAATCTCCCCATTCTTTAACATCAAGTTCATTAATGGGATAAAAGTTTTCTTCATTAATACCGTGTGGAATGTAAGTATTATCCCAATCATTTCTTGGTTTCTTTACTGCAACATTATTTACAATATTGTGTGTTTGTTTTGATATATTCATAATCAAATCACAAGACTCATAAAATGGTTCATTCCACATTGGATAAGGTAAGTCATCCCATATATTATAATAAAATATAGGAATCTCTTGTCTAATCTCATGTTCCATTTGATATAAAAATCCCCAGAATCGAGGATCTGTATAATGAAGAATTGCATCCACACTTTCCATATCAATTATAGCTCTTAATAAATCAGTATTGCCATAGCCACTTATAGGATAGATTTTAAGATAAGCATTTTCAACTCCTGTTTGCTTCCTCATTGCATCATTCATATCTACAATCTTACCATCTTCGGGATGTCTAATAGCCCCACCAATTTGAACCCAATCATAATGTTGTAACGTACCTAACACAAATTCACGTGACATAGTTCCTACTCCAGATGACATTCTTAGATCATCCGACATTAATAAAATTTTCTTTTTAGCCATATAACCCTCTTAATCGTTTAATAACTGTTTTTTATTTTCCGTTTTTTGAATAGTATTTTCTATAACTTTTAATCGTTTTTCCATTCGTTGTAATATTTCACGAATATCTTTTAAAATTCTTTCGTTACCTTTACCACCACCTCCTGTTGCTTTCATTATAATCTACTCCCACTTGGTTTTAAATTTTTCCATTCATGAATTTGTGTTTTAAATTTATTATCTAATAAATATAAATCCATTGAACGATTTACCAGTTTTTGTAATGTAAAGTTATCATCTAAATTAGATACTTTGAATTTTTTATATAAATTATCTAATAACTTTACAGATGTCAATTTTAACATAACATTTTATCTCCAATATATATATATATAAATATAAAACTAATTTATTATAACATATTTTTTATCTTTTTTCTCAGCTTCTTTTAAAGCACTATTAGTTCCTTTAGACGTAATTCCTTTTGGTACAAAAGCAACTACTGCATCTGAATATTCAACTAAATTGCTATTTCTTTCATGGTAATGCCATACAGCATATGGTTTACCATAATTATAACTTTCTAAAACGCAATGTTGATTATATTGATAATGAGCAGGTGGAAATTCTGAATACTTAGTATCAAACTCCAAAGCATACTTTTTAGCATATCCGTCAGCACCCTGTTTTTGTCCACCACTCACAATTTCTAATTCATCTCCATACTTTTCCTTTAACTTAAAGACGAACTCTTGTATTCTTCTCTTATTTGTGTATTGTCTACTTCCTACTATTGCTACTTTCATAGTCGTTCCTCTTTTGTCTTTTAGGTGGTTTTTCTGATGTGCAAAACTTAGCACATTTATGAAATTCATCTAAGCCCTTTAATATTTGTTCTTCACTATTATAAATATATTCAAATCTAACTCTATTCGATTTTCCAACGTTATCATTATCAACAATATTGAACCACACAAAATCACCCGGTTTTAAATTATTACCAACTCTTATATAAGTTTTAAAATGTAAACTAGACTCGTATTTTAATAAAAACTCCTTCAAATCTTTTGTAGAAATAGTACCATCTTCATACCATAAACGTAAATAAAAAACTATTGAATCAGCACTAATTACTGATAATTTATCTGTAACTTCTTTTTCATATGGCTTATTTAAAAAATGAAATAAATTCATTCTAACATTTACTTTCATCATTACTTAACTCCCGCGTCACAATATTCTGTCTGATTAAAATCACAAAACCTGCAGTTCTTTTTAGATGCTTCCTTCTTATAAATATATTCAGTATTATATTCTCCACCAGAATTAAAGCTTTCTGTCATAAACTCATCTAATCTTTTGACTACCTGATTAATTGATGGTTTTCCATTTGCGGGCACAAACTTTTGAACTCTCTTCTGTGGGTAATCAGTATTTTTCCATAACTTACGTTTGACTATAAAGAACTCTACTTCAATTTTATCTATCGGGTGGTCATACTGTTTAGCGTAAAATTGCTTATATAATAGTAACTGATCACTCTTTAGTTTGTCAGCCTTCATATATTTATTCCAACCCATAGTAGAAGTCTTTATGTCATATATCTTAATTACATTTCTAACTGTATCTTTAATAACAACATCCAAATATCCAACAAACTTTGTATTGTTTGGCATATCATAATCAAGAGGAACTTCTATACCAATCAACTCATAACCTTTCTTACTAAAATATTGAGCTCTCTTCTTTCGTAAAAAATTAAGTATCTCTACTCCTTGTGTATAGAACTCGACCATATCTCTTTCAGTACAAAACTCTACTCCCCCATTTTCTTTAAGTGCATTTTCAAAATTCCGTTTCATTCTGGTTCGTAACATATCTTCTAATGGAAGTTGTTCTGCTAACTTAGCAGTATCATTATACATTACAGTTAAAAATGCCTGAATGACCTCATGCATAGATTTACCAAAGAGAGTATGTATACTTTCTTTGAACTCTCTTTTACCATCTATATATGCAGTCTTCCATCGATGTGGACATTGTGCCCACATTGAATATTGACTGTAGGATATATTTTTCACTTGCCCCATTTACCATTCTTTACAATAGTTGCCATTATACCATAATTAGATATATCTAAATATGCATCTTCTAAGGGTTCATCTACAGCTGATTTTCTACCACCCATCAACATCGTTTTTAATCTCTGGCATTTGTCATTAATTCTGAACCATAAACCAGTAAGTGATAAATGTATCTCTTCCTCTGTTTGCAATTGTGTACCAACACTTATATTACCTGGCCCATAATCATGTTGTTTATGTAAGAACAATTCATATTGTTCTCGTTGTAATCTACGAAACTCTGCTGTCATTTGAGGCCATTCTTCTTCCATTTGTTGAACAACGGTTTTATCCTCTGTCATAGTTTCATATGTTATTTTTTTATTTGATTCTTTTAATATTTCGCTCATTATAACCTCTTAATCTGTCTTTTAATTTTTTTATTTAGATAGTATACATAAATATGTTTAGATTTTCTCTTCTTAAAAAATATATTTGGGTCTCCTGCATCATATCTTCTTTTTAATTCTCTACCATATGGTCTTTTATCTTGATTTAAAGACCTAGAGTGATATTCTTTACCATCCACCATCAACACCCTTGCGGGAGATGTTTCTCCTAAATACTCAAAATTTGTAGCTTTATATATTATTCCTGTATGACCATAATGTTGATCAGCAAATGAAACCACAACTTCTACACCAGTATTTTGTTTTAGCCACCTCAAAGTTTTACCAATAAAATAGCTTTCTGTATTTTTTGGCGTATCATCTACACAAACTAATCTCCTTAACTCCATACATCTATCAGGATTAATTGGATTATATTTTTTAGCAGTATGTGGCATTGATGGCATAGCATATAACATAGCTCCAATCATCTTTGGCAATCCAAAGTTGCCCTCTGTATATAAACCGAAGTGGTGATAAGATTGAATGCCATTTACATTATGTGAGTAATGATGTTTCTCTATGAAACTGGTAACTGCTTTCCGATTTATGTACTCAACTGTGAAGTTGGTTACACTCATAAGCCAATCTTATGAATCTCCTCAATCGTTCTACCGTACTTCAATAGAATATCAATAAGTTCTGCTTGACCTCCATGTGATAACTCATACATATCTACAGCATCAGATGCTTCCCGCAAACTAATCTGTAAATGTTTAGCTACTATTTCATAAACCCATTCTGGATACTTCATCTTTTTATCTCCTTTAATATATTTTAACCATTGTCTTTTCTTTGGTAAAATGTCTGTATAAACTTTATATAATTCTTTTGGTTTTAATGGATATTTCTGTACTTCATTTACAAATTCTATCCACTCCATTTTCATAGACAAAAAACGATTAACCATATAATTTGACCACGACTTTTTATCTTCATCTGAAATCTCATCCCAATAGTTAGAATCCTGTCGAGATGTTATAGCATTTATATGATCAAATAAATTTTTCCTTTTAATCTTCGCCATCTTGCTTAAACTTATCTGGCACTTTCCCACAATTACCACAACTGTATACCTGAATTGGTATTAGTGCTTCTTGACCAGTAGGTGAAACTATTGGTGAAAGTCTTTTTATAAAAAATGCTGGTATAAAAACAGAATTGCCACAATCCTCACATTTTATAGTTTCAGCATCTTTCAAATCTACTTGTATCTGAGTCTGTGCTTTTGGTAACGGTTTCTGTGGTTTCATATTCATTTTATAACTCCTAATAATTCTGTTAACATAGCCATAGAATTAATCTCTTTATCAACCACCTGAGCATCTGACAACTGATACTTAGCTATAGTTAAAATACTTTCTGCTATATGCCCTTTACCATAATCATCAACTTCATCATAAAGTAACCGAAACAAATCAGCAAAGTCTGTTATTTTATTATCAGCCAACATCTTTCTGATAGTAACAAAAGCATCTTTTTTACTTTGTGTCTTTAACACATTTACTAACTGAGAACAAAACACATTTATATTCAAATCAATAGCAACCAAATTATCTTGTTCAATCGATAACTTACCATCAACTACCTGTCGTTGAGCAAAATTAATAATCCTACGAATATCAGGATACCCACCGTTAACTAATGTACCAACATCATCAATCTGAAAATCTACTCCCTCTTCGTGCAGTATGTTGTATAAATGTGATGCGACTTCCTTTCTTGATGGTGGAACTATTTGAAATGGTTGACAACGACTTTGTATTGGATCAACAATTCTCTCTACATAGTTACAAGTCAATATAAACCTAGTATGTTTAGAAAAAGTCTCCATAAGGTTACGCAAAGCGGCTTGTGCGTTAGGTGTAATGTAATCACACTCATCCAATATGATAACCTTCATATCTTTAAATCCAATAGTGGAAGCAAAACTGCGAACCTTATTACGAACTGTATCTACGCTATTCTCATCAGAAGCATTAATATACAGATGATCACATTCTATATTATTAACCAATAACTTTGCAAGAGTAGTTTTACCCGTACCAGCCCTTCCATAAAAAAGAAGATGTGGCAAATCTCCACTCTCAAGATATCTAGATACTTTACTTTTTAGATGCTCATTTCCAATATAAGTATCTAACGTCATAGGGCGGTACTTTTCAACCCATAAAGTGTGTTCTAATTTTTCCATTTATCGTCATCTACCTCTATTTTTCTAATTTCAATATCATGTTTATAGTTTTTAGGATACTTCATTTCAGGATGTTTCATAACACTACGAAATTTCCTAATCTCTTTTTTATTACCCAAAAAGTAGATGTATCTATGTTTGGTAGCTTCTTTCTTTAACCAAAATGTATGACCAATCTGTTTCGGCAACTTTTTAGGGTCAGCTGAACCAAATTTAGAATACACACTTCTACTGTGCATCCAAACTCCATCCTCTGTAAGTCTAAGTGAATATGTGGGCGCCAATTGAAAATCTCCACATCCTTGATATATCCAATTTGTTGCTTGATAAATAGCTCCATCATGATTTTGTTCAGGATCAGCATACGATACCAAAACCTTTATTTTAGGTGCATTTTCTTTTAACCATTTAAACGATAATGATATTGCCAATGATTCTATATTTTTTCCATAACCATCATATATAAATAATCTAGTTAACTCTAAAAGATTCCTAGTTTTTAAAATCTCTTCTGAAAAAATAGAACCTAAAACTCTTCTCCCAACAGGAAATCCATAACAAGCAACACCTATCAACTTTTCTTCAGGTTCCGCAAAGAATTTATGTTCATCATCAGTTTGATAAAAAATTCCTAGCGGATACCTGCAAGAAGATAATCTACCACTATAATGATTCTTTTCTATTATTTCCCTAGCCAACGGTTTATAGATTGGTCTAATAGAAACTCTAGACTTATCTACATACGATTCCATTTATACATCTTGTTCAGCAACAAGATAGTAAGTAGCATCATACTCATCAATCTTAAAATTGATACGAGCCAAACCTTGTGAACTCACTTCTAATGTAGCACTTTCACATTCTTTATTAGCCACCAGCACATCTCTAAATAAATTAGCATTAAAAGATATATTATCAATAACCTCATAGGATTCTGTTTCAACTGGTAAAGTAACACGATTAGTGTTAATTTCAGCATACCCAATCACAACCTTTACACCATCATCGTTTGTCAATACTGTAAAGTTATCTGTATCAGCTAAAGCGCCTTTACCTGCAACAAATTTAGTCATAAAAGACTTATCAACTTTTATCTTAACCTCAAAATCAGGTACAGATTTTAAGTTAGGCGGTGTACCAATAACAGACAGATCTGACAGCATATAATTTACATTAGAAGTACTGTCCGATATCTTTAGAGATACTACCTTATCTCCTACTTTTGTCAAATTCATTGAAATATTATCAGACATAACCGAAAGCAACTTTACCAACTGCTCAGTGTTATAAACACCTAGTTCAGCTTTATCAAATTTCCAATCTGTCATTGTTAGTTCACCAAGCAAATTCTTATCACCTGTAATAAATCGGGTGGAGAGATTATCTCCATCACTCTTTATTACAACGGAAGAGCAATTTCCTCCAAGATAGTATTTGTCGATGAAACGATTTAGTGAATGTTTATTCATTTATTACTCCTTACTTGTTAATCGGTATATACATATATATATCTACCGAGTTTATCAAAATCAAAAAAATCTTTCTATAGATGTCTTTTTATTTACTGGCTCATCCCAACTCAAAGATTCATAAAACATCATAATCTTTTTTTCAAGCATCTGAGCATACATCTTTTTATAGTCAATATTCTTTTTCATAAAATCAATTATTTGTGGAGGATCTTCATAACCTTTATAACTACATGACTCTAAACCAAGCTCATTCTGTTTCAAATATACCCATTTTATTTTTTGAGATTCAGTAATCTTTTCGTATTGATTACCCACCTTAAAATGAGTTAATAAATTATTATATGTTATAGCCGCTTTCACATGTGCTGGAGCTCCCTTAGCAAACTGAACAAAATTACCATTTTTACCAGCACTATATTTCTTCATATTCTTTACACCCGTTGGCATTGCAATCTTATCAAAGTCAACCAATTTCATAGACTCCTTAAAATTAATAATCCTGTCATCTATCTTATCCTTTGGAACTGTAGCCAATATATCTTCCAATACACTTCTCAATAACTCGCCCATCGCTTTAGGAAAATTACTACGAACCAAATCCAAACCCTTAACATGCAATTTATTTACCTTAACTCCATTGTCGTTAATAATCTTCAAACCATATCTTTTCTTCACAATGAATAAACCAGACTTAGCTATCAACTCCTGTTTTATCTCAAACCTATGTTTATCTAAGTTTAAAAACTTCTTAGCAAAGTAATCATAAGACTTATTTAGAAACACCTGCATCTCATCAGCTACATCTAATATCCTTTTACTCATCAAAGTTTCACTTTCAAAGTCCATCGTTGGAAATTTCTTTTTAATTAGTGGAAGTGCTGAATAAAAGACCGAATCAGTATCAATATAAATACAGTAATCTGAGCTGTCGCCAAGCTGTTTATTATAAAAGTAATTTCCCATTTTCTTTGTAAACTTAATCAACTCTTGTCCTGTAAGTGTAGTAGCCTCAGCATTATCTAAATCATAAAACCTAAATACTGGCAAACCCAATACACCATAGAGAGAATTAAGAATAACTTTCTGTATCAACTGTCTGCTCTTAAAATATGTATACTTATCATTATCTCCCTCATCACCAAACTTCTTCATCAGTTTTCTATATTCAACACGAGTATCAAACCACTTTGCTAATAGAGCTGGAATTAAACCTTGTTTATCACTACGATAAAGAACTCCATTAGAAGATACCGAAACTTTATTCTTATCAAAAAAATCCTTTAATTCTTTTTCTGTAAGTTTCCCTTTTTCTTTTCCATTGGACTTAAGCGTATAAGTTTTTGACGTGCCCTTCAAGAATTCCGCACCATTCCAACCAGTAAGTTTTCCAATCTTTGTTTCAGGTGATATATTCAATGACATAATAACAGATGGATACATTGAAGTAATATCTAAATCAAATACCCAATCATGCTTTCCTCTTTGTGGGGATTGTACATAAGCCCCAGCAAATTTACCTTCTTTTTTAGGTTTAGATGGTTTATTTGGCGCTACCACTCCTAGATTCTTCAAATACACCAATATAGCACCTTCCAAATATCGAGACGAAAAATAAATATCTTCATAAGGTACGTGACCTACATGACATACTCCTCGAGCCATATCAATAAAATCTAATTTATCATGCATTTTCTTTACAAGTCTAACATCGTGTATATTATACTCTACAAATTTGTTAATATCGTTCTCATATAAATCATTAAGTGTTCCACTATACTTTACTTTATTTTCACCTAACTCGTATTCAGCAACAGCATCCAATCGATAAGAAGATAGCTGCGTATAAGTGAATAATTTATATAATGAAAAGTAATCCAAACAACTAACCCCACCAAACATATATCTCTTACGGTGTTTATTCCATTGAACTTCTTGTATTGGTGATAGCATATCAGCAATATTTCCACCAACAATCTTACAAGCCCTGTTATATAGATACGGTATATCAAATGTATCTATATTCCAACCAGTAATTATTGTAGGTTTAAACTCTAAATATTTTACGAAAAATCTCTGCAATAAAGAGTACTCATTTTCAAAACTTTCTATTTTACTGTTACCTTTTGATTGTAACGTCAACTTCTTTTTCTCATCCAATACAAACGCATAATAAGTATCTTCATCTGAATTGTATACAGCAATTGAAGTTATTCTATTATTAGCATCTTCTGGCATTGGAAAACCTTCTGTAACTTCTACCTCAATATCAATCATCATTATATTGTGATTGGTAGATAACTCTTCTGAGTCAGCATACTGGTCAACCAATACTCTTGTTTCAGGTGGTACATCAGATTCAAAAAGATTAGGTGTATCGGAATCGTACTTAAATACTTTTTTTAGTTTATCACCATATAAAGATACATAAGTACCAGCCCTATTCTTTACATAAGCATAACGTTTGTATGTAATACAGTAATAGCCCTTTTTGTCATCCCAAATATGAACTCTTTGTTTTTTATTATCGAAATAGATATTTTGATACAATATAACCTCTCTATTATAAGTATATTAACTTTATGGAAAATGGGGAGTATATTTCAACTCCCCAATAAGCCATTTAGAAACTAACTGCAATACCAACATTGAAATACCTTGGTGTTCCAAGAAATACTTCGGCGTTATGAGCTGCGTGAGTTTTATCCCCGTAACTATTGTATTGACTATGATCTACGGCGTCTTGAACAAATACTGCGTCTGTCGCATTAAACACATGACCAAATAGAGATACATCATATCCACTAATTGGTAGTGCGTAAGAAGCGTGGAGATCCACTTTGGAATATCCAGGTGCTTCCCATACTTGTTCTCTGTCTGCATCTTCGTCTGAACCATCATACTCTCTTGCTCCAGGACTCCAATCAGAATAATTATTATCATACTGATTGTATACTGCTTGTAATTTAAGTCCTTTTACAGGAGTGACTGTTCCAACAAGTGCGAGAGATGTTTGAGGCTGATCACCTACAAACAAACCATCAAGTGCATAAGTATACGGAGTAGTCGTTTGTCCAATGACTTGACCATCTTCGTTAAACTCATCTTCTTGATAATTACCATCGGCATCACCATCAAACTTCCAAGTACCAACACTTACTATGGCGTCTAACCTAAGTATATCAAGTACTTCTGTGGAAGCTTCAACTTCAACACCTTGGTGTTTCTGATTAATTCCAGTTAGGAATATAACATCAGTATCACCACTTGAACCTTGTCCACTTGTTACAGATTTGGTAAGGTTTCTATCTTTCCAATCTGTACTGTATGCGGACACTTTAACTGCTCCAAACCCTGACGAATAACTTACACCAGCTTCTGAACTGACGAACTTTTCGTTTGCAGGATCTGAAGCAACCGTTCCATCAAAATAAATCACATTATCCATAATGGGCGGTTTTTCAACTATACCAAAATTACCGAAAACACTAATGCCATCAGTAATATCATACATTGCTCCACCTTTGAACTGTGTAGTAATAATAGCGTCAGCTTCTATTACTTCATCAGCAACTGTGAAATGGTCTTGGTAAGTATAAGCAATGCTTGATACTCCACCCATACCATATGCTGAAAGTGGACCTGAAGCGTAAGCTCCTTGTACAAATCCACCTAACCAATCAACAGTAGTTTCATTGTGATAAGCGATAATATCACCTAACTCAACTCTTTTACCATCGGGAGAATTATCATCTGCGTAATCCACATAATAATCACCACCAAGTAAATCACGAACTTCACGTGCGTGTTCTATACCTGCTGTTCTCCAATCTAAACCAAATTGTAATTTAAGTGCATCACTCAAATCATAGTTAAGTTTAGAAATAAGACCAATCGTGCTTTGACGATTGATACTATTACGAAGAATACCAACTGATTGGTTATTACCTTCACCGTGCGTTCTGGCGAGAGCTGATTTATCAACCCATACTGTATCAGCATCACCTGAGTTATAGTCTACAAGTGTATTCCAATCGCGAGTCCAGGGACCACGACCATAATAGAACTTGTAATCTTCATCACCCAAGTTGCCGTCTGCATCAAGTGTCGGTATTTTACCATAAGTACCTGTTCCACCACCTGAACCACCACTCCAATACAAGACTGAACTCAACCTTGTTTTGTCGTTGATAGTTAAATAATGGTTAAGGTTTACTAATGGTTTATGAAAGTAGTTTTCTCTTTCATTTAAGAAGTTAGGATCGTGTCTGTCTACCGTTTTAGCACCATACATATACCAATATTGTTTACCAGTATAATCTGAACTAATTGGTGACCAATTCTGATTAAAGAATCTTCCGACATCTACGAACTTACCTTCACCATCTTCTGTACCAAGTGCTTCAGTATCATATCCATCTACACTCTCAGCGAAATCGGCATCATAAGCACCGAGATTCTGTTTGTATAGATTTTGACCATGACGTTGGGGTGCACCGATTGCATATAATTCAAATCGGTTATCTGCGTTAGCTTGATAACTTGCTCCAAAATAATATGCCCATGCATCCGTCCATGTCTTGTCAATGACACCATCACCTGTTTTTCTTACAATAGCACCACTCAAGGCGAGTTTATCACCAATAAGACCACTATTATAATTCAGAGTAGTTTTTAGAAAACCACCTGCACCACTTTCTTGTTTGAACTTACCACCCTTTTCGTGAGCGGCAGGATCAGTTATGATGTTCATCGTTCCACCAATGGAAGGTGTTGCCAAGTTGACTGCGGACAATCCACGTTGGATCTGGATAGAGTGTGAAGCGTCTGCTACACCATCCCAGTTAGACCAATAGACCCAACCGTTCTCCATATCATTCTGTGGGACTCCGTTAATCATCACAGCTACATTCCGCTGATTGAAACCACGAACATTGATACGAGCATCACCCGCACCACCACCTTGTTGAGTTGCATATACACTCGGTGTTAGATTAAGAGTCATTGGAAGGTCTTGTGATCCAAGACGAAATTCCATCTCTGCTTTATCTACCGTTGAATGTGCAACAGGTGTTTTTTCGCCTGCACGAGAAGCTAAAACTTCTAATGCTGACATCTCGACTGCGGAAACCGCTAAACTAAAGTCGAGTGTTACATCACCACTAACATCTACTGATGCAGT
>Ga0080013_1003260_pt1 | contig 17425 bp, 24 predicted proteins | sample ETNvirenome_6_85_FD_69236 | JGI IMG/M metagenome (GOLD analysis project Ga0080013, IMG submission 69236) | Marine viral communities from the Pacific Ocean - ETNP_6_85 (SPADES assembly) (version 2) | ecosystem: Environmental > Aquatic > Marine > Oceanic | place: Pacific Ocean | collected 2013-06-19 | reverse complement strand
TGATGTTGTTGCATTAAGCGACAAGACAAATGTGGGAATGCCTATAAGAAACCTTATAGGTTTAATCGGTACGGTTTGTGTAGGGGCATGGGGTTACTTCGGGATACTTGAGAGACTGAATGTTGTTGAGACAAACCAGATTTTAATGTCGGCTGATGTAACAAAGAACTCGACCTTCACTGAAAAATGGCCAAGAGGCGAGCTTGGGGCCCTCCCGGCTGACGCTGAACAATTCATGTTGATCGAGCATTTATCTGGTGAGTTTGAAAAGTTGTTAAAGAATATTGAGGATGGCAATGCTCCATTCGATAGGCAACAGGCCCTTACCCTTGACTTCTACCGACAGCGAATAGAAGCGCTGGAGTCCAAGGTGGAGATACTAAAAGATAAGGTAGCACAGATAAAATTTGGAAATGGAGCAGCGCACTAATGGAAGTCATGTTTGTATTATTGTTGTATATGAATGATAATGTAAAAGAATACATGGGTCATTGGGAGAACCCCAGTAATGGTCAATGGGAAGAAATGGGGATGTCTGGATGTCTAAGTATGAAACGTACTCTGAAAAGAAATGGATGGAAAGACACGGCATCAGGGAAGACTCGATTCACTTGCGAGAAGAGGACGGTCGAGTTAAAGACAAACAGAGAAGGAAACATCGTAGTAGCGAGGGTTCTAGATGAGTAAATTGTATGGTGACTGGAAATGAAACACTTAAAAGATGTGACTATGACTTACACGGAGCATTGGATGTTTGCGTGGATACTCGCTTTGAAATTATTTCTTTTATCATTGATTGCTTTGGTTCATGGAATATTTCCTTTTATATTTACTTCCACAGCGTCTGACGGAATTAAGTCATTAGACTTGCGGTTAAAGTCTATGGATCATGAATGACAAAAATACAGAGAATTATTTTAGATCATTATAAAAGTTTTTGTGATACTGAAACAGCTTTAAAAATAATTAGTGATCATAAAAATAATTTTAAAATATTCTTAGGCGTTGTCGAAAAGAAGTTAGAATCTAGAAAACCTAGGGAGAATTATGAATGACCATTACGGAATCAGCCCAGAACAAAGTAAACCAGACCTTGAATGGAGAAGGTTTCTTAGGCGTTTATTTAGAAGGTGGCGGATGTTCTGGTTATCAAATAAAGTTATCTCCATCTACCGACCTACCATCAGACGCGCAGATGTTGTCCTCGACAATATTCTCTGATTCGACTTCTTTGGAACTTTTGGGAGACGCTGTAATGGATTGGAATGATGACCCGTTTCATCCTTCTTTAAACTTTACTCCGCCAACGGGCGCGAGTTCTTGTGGGTGTGGAAATAGTTTTACTGTATGAGTGATGGGTGGTTTGCTTTATTAATGATCGTTATAATATTTGGAATATCAGTAGGGTCTGCATTACTAGCAAATTGTTTATTGTTAAATGAAATCTGTTCTTAGGGAGACAACATGGACAAATGGAAAGAATTAGGAAAGAGAAAGAAATTTTGGATTGCGGTTGGCGTTATTGCTGCAATCGCAATAGTCGGCTGGGTTACTGGTTGGTGGTCATCGCCACCTCCTGCAGTCTAGTAGGATGCTCACACCTGAAGACAGGGCTGGCAACGAGCGCCATTGTCGGTGCGACGACTGCCTTAGTTCCGGCTGCGATTGTTGCTCCAGCGGTTCTAGGGGGAGTGACGGCTGCGACTGTCTCTGCGATAACTGCGGGACCGCAGACTAAAGGAGAATCTATTAACGTGAATGCTGACACAGTTGTTCAAGAAGCCCCTGCGAATTTCTGGACCCTGTTGGGTCAGCTAATAGAAATGGGGGGTTGGGCTTTGATTTTGATAGTAATAGTTCCCATGGTTTTTTCATGGTTAATGCCCGGTCCAATTCAGTTTAAGGGTAAAAAGGGCAAAAAATAATGGCTCGTAGCATTAAGCTAGAGTATGAGCGCTATGGCTCTAAGCCGGAACAAAAGAAGAACAGGGCTGCTCGTAATACAGCTAGGCGAAGATTAATTAGGTCTGGAGCAAAGAAGAAGGGAGATGGGAAGGATGTTCATCATAAAGATGGAAATCCAAGAAACAATTCTCGAAGTAATTTAACTGTAGTTAGTAGATCGAGTAATAGAAATAAAAGCCCCGGTAGACCTAAAGGGAAAAAAGATAGTACACCAAGGAGAAAACGTGGCAAAAAAAAGTAAGTTTGAAACTATCTGGACTGACATAATGAGTCGTCGAGTCGAAGGTTTGTTTGATCAAGGTGGAACTATAGTCGAAGCCTCTAGATTAATGGGAATACATCGCTCTACATTTAATAGATGGGTAAGTAGCACAGGCAAAGATAAGCAGAACTTTAGAGAAGTTGTTGAGATTGGCAAAGAAGCTGCTGAGGCTTGGTGGATTAGACAGGGTAGAGAGAATCTAGATACACGAGGTTTCAATCATGGTCTCTGGTTAATGAATATGGTTAACCGTTTTGGATGGACTTCTTCCCACAGCAGGAAGGAAGAGAAGAAGGAAGTTGAACATAAAGGAACTGTTGAAGTTAAGAAGAAAGTTAATGTGGATGCTATTCTTGAAAAGGCTATTAACATGGGTATAAAAGAAATGGAAAAGAGTATTCACTAGGGGGCGCAATGATTTCGACAGAAACCAAGGTTAATTCACTTTCTGGACGGGGGTTTGATTCCCCCCGCCTCCACCAGAGGATTTAATTATGGCAGATACATGGGATATTGATACAACAGATACAGTTTCCGCTATCTCAGGAATGGCTGATGTTTTAGATCAGGCTGCTGATGCAGTTTCGCAGGGATTAGGTGCTGATCCTTCAATACGAAGTGAGGCATTAGGAGATTTCACTGTAGATGGACGATCCCTTACTGGTGCTTATCAGGGTCAGGATGTGATTCAATCGGGAATGGGTATTGGTCCCGGCAATATAGGCGCAGAAGGGTCAGCTTTAATCGGTGACACAGTAACTGATGCTGATGTTGGCCTCGGATTAGAAACCTTTGGCTCCTCAAGGCGCGGAGAAGGTCAACGATCTCCAATGGGTGGTGGGCCATCAACTGATACGATGCCTGAATCTATTTACGGGGGTGGGAGTGGAACGGCTCCAGATGTTACTAATTTAGGAGATAAACCCTCCCTGCAAGCTATGCAAGCTGCTATAGAGTCAGTAGGAGACCCAACAGGTGGAGACCCCACAATGGGCGGTGGCCCAGCTGATATGATTGCTGGTTTAATGGGAGAGGAAGAAGTTGCTGAAGAAGTATCGCCGGGTGAAGAGGTTGCCGGTTTCCTTTCAGACTTTGACAGAGGAATGTCTGCTAAAAGTCCTGAAGGAATGATATCTCAAGCAGAAGATCAAGAAAGTTTTCTGACTGATCCACAGGTACAGGCTTCAGTAAATGCTGGCATTCCGGGAAGTCTAAGAAACAGAAACATTCAAAGTCAAATGGGAGGTGGTCCATCAGATTTACATGAAGCCCCATCAGGTTCATACGATTATGTGGCTGGTAGAGTGAATGAACCCGTTCCTAAAAGTTCTATGGAGCGGTTATACGCGGGGATCACTAATCTAGGTGGTTCAGCAATGGGGGCTGGTGGCCCTGATGTTCCGGGGGTGTTGCGTCATGATGCTGGATATGATGTAGTTCGCAGCCCTCATAGCACTGCTATGGGAACTCCAAACCAAGCATATTTAGCATCGCAAGCTGGGGCGGATATTCCGGGTGTAACTTCTTTTGAAGGAACGCCTGTTGATCAAGCTGTTGTATCGGGGGGCGCAGTTGCACCGCCCGTACAAGATATTGCTCCTAAATATTCAGGACAAACAGTTACTGTTGAAACCCATAATCAGATGTATCCTAATCAAAAGACTTTCGCTACTATGGCGGGAGTTTCGAGCCTCTTGTCTACGATTGATGGAAGTCATGAGGGATGGATTAAGGCCATCAATGTTGATATGGAGAAGCGTGGTATTGAGTTAGATCATGAAATTAATGGAGTTAAAACAGGTAAGCATTCTTCTGGTAACTGGAAAGAATACTCAGCGCTTTTTGATCCAGAGACTGGATTAGATTCCAATGGAGTTCCCATGCCGGGGACTGCTGGAGCGCCAGTAGAAGAAGTTGTAGTACAACAAGGCGCGCAAGACCCATATGCTAATTTAGGTTATCCTGATTATGCTAGTGGAAATATACCAGATAACATAAGGCAAGCAGCAACAGTTGGAGACGATACTCGCGGGGATAATCCTGTTGATATAATTCGTTCCACTTATACATGGGCTGCTTCATTACCCAATAGTGTTCTTTTTAATGCTGCTAGGTATCCAGATTATCTGAGACTTCTGATAGAGTATGACGCAGCAGGAAAGGATTTGCCATTAACAGTTCCAACATGGATATTAGAAGGAACGACTAGACCAGCAGAAGATGATGAAGAGCAAACTGCAAATTGGATTGCAAATCATCCAGCTATGCAGACGCAGGAATTAACTTGGACATAACATGCCTATAAAGAAAGTTAAAGGTGGTTATAAGTGGGGCAATAAAGGAAAGGTCTATAAATCCAGACAGGGCGCTGAAAGACAGGCTCGCGCAGCCTACGCTTCCGGCTACAAGAAAAAGAAGTAGGGTGCTAGTGTGTTGCCTGTTATAGCAGATAGCGTCAAACATAAGAATAATAATGCCGATGCTGCACAAAAGTTTGCTGAATGGGCGCACACTGCGCCCTTTGAACTTGTTTTGTTGGCATATGCTGATTGTCATGATGATCCTAATATTGACGATTCTTTCATTAGGACTTTGGGTCAGTTGGATCGTTATTACCTTGGGGTCTTTTTGTGTAACCGCCATGATATGGTTCATCCGTGGATTTATGAAAGATGCAGAGAGGTAGAGGCTGCTCCAGATAGTCATTTAGATTTATGGGCGCGATTCCATTATAAGAGTTCAATCATTACGTTTTTAGGTACTGTTCAGGAAATTTTATGTAACCCAGATATAACGATAGGTTTGTTATCGTATTCCGCTAGACAGGCAAAACCATTTTTACGCCAGATAATGCAGGAATTCGATTCCAATGAAAAGCTTAAACAACTTTATCCTGATATCCTGTGGCAGAAGCCCAGACTTCAGGCTCCCAAATGGGCTGAGAATGAAGGGATATGTGTTAGGAGATTTGCTAACCCGAAGGAACAAACTATTGAGGCCCACGGACTTGTGGATGGTCAGCCTACTGGACGACATTTTGATCTTATCATTTATGACGATGTAGTAGTTCAGGAATCGGTCAATACTCCAGAACAAATAGCAAAGACGACACTCTCTTGGGAATTGTCATTAAACTTAGGGTCCACTCATAATCCTCGTTATCAGTATGCGGGTACTCGCTATTCTTATGGCGATACTTATGGAACGATTTTGCAACGGGCAGCAGTGAAGCCCAGAATCCATCCTGCAACTGTAGATGGGAAAATGGATGGAGAGCCTATCTTTCTTCAGCCAGAAAGATGGGAAGAAATAAAAAAGACAACCTCTACTTATACGGTAGCTTGTCAACAATTGTTGAACCCCATCGCAGGTTCAGACGTTTCATTTAAGGCTGAGTGGTGGACAGAGTGGGAGATTCGGCCTTACACGTTGAATGCTTATATTATGTGCGATCCGGCTCATTCTAGAAAGAGGGAGTCGAATAGAACTGCTATAGCTGTTGTGGGAATTGATGGGAACTATAATAAATTTCTTCTAGATGGTGTTTGTCATAGGCTTTCCTTGTCTGAAAGATGGGATGCTTTGAAGATGCTTAGATCAAAATGGAAGAGAGCGCCGGGAATAAGAGAAGTCAAGGTTGGATATGAAAGATACGGGGCGCAGTCGGATATAGAGCATTTCAAAGAAATGATGAGGATAGACGGAAGTTCATTTCCTGTTTACGAATTAAACTGGACAGGTGGTGGTGGTCCTCAGTCTAAGCGAGATAGGATTCAAAGATTAGAGCCAGATTTAAAGGATGGTTCTTTTTTCTTTCCTTATCCAACAGACGAGAAGAGATTAACCTCTCATCAAAAAGATTATAAAATAAAGAAACAAGAATTCTTAATATCTAAAAAGATTTTAAGAAAAGATGAAGAAGGTAAGGTGTACGATTTAGTCGATTGGGTTAAGAGGAATGAGTATATGTTATTCCCTACAATACACCCAGACTTTTTAGACGCGCTTTCCAGAATATATGATATGGACCCGATGCCTCCAATATCAAGGACTAGGCATTCCTTAGAACCTGAAGCAGAGGCGAGATTTTAATGAGAAGATTTAGAATTGGGGGAAGGAGGGTAGGACCACCACGCAGAGTCGCCTACCGCATGACTAACGGAAGGAAGTTCTACGAAAAAAGTCCAAGGACTTTTCCTTACGGGGATATGCCTTATTTTCAGGATTACTATGTAACTACAGGATACGTGAGTGACGCATAATGGCAACAATTACATTAAGAGAAACAAAGGGAAGTCCCCTTACATTTGCTGAGGCAGATGGAAATTTTACTAATTTGAATGATGACAAGCAGGAGACAATTCCTAACTTGGGTCTTGCCGCCTCTGCAGATATGGCTGCGGATAAAATATCTTTTTATGATACATCTGCTGCAGCTACAAGGTCAATTCTGTTTGATAAACTTACAGCCTTTACGGAAAGAACTCTAGTTGTTAAATGTGTTGCCGACACTATCGGGCCTTCTGTAGGAAATGGAATTACGCATGTTACAATCCCATCTACACTTGATGGAAAGAACTTACAATCTGCTCAAGCGCATGTGTATACGGTGGGTACTGGAAGCACTACCACTGTTCAATTGCATAATTTGACCGATGGTCAGGATATGCTCTCAACCCCTATAACTATTGATGCTAGTGAGAAAGATTCTTCTACAGCAGCAACACCATCTGTTGTAGGTTCTTATGGGGGAGTTTCTACGGCTGATGTTATTAGAATAGATGTTGATGTTGTGGCTACAGGCACATTGGGTTTAGAGGTCAGAATGGTGTTTAATACATGAGTTTACAAATAGGCGTTAATTCGGAACCCCCTTTGGTTGATGTTAAAAAATTACATCCAATACCAGAAATTCTTTGTGAGGTAAATGAAGATAAGGATAAGATAAGGGAGAATATAAAATCTAATATAAAATTAGGTTTACCGCAGGTTAGGCCGTATGAAACCCAATGGGAAAAGACTGTAAATTTGGTTTGTGGAGGCGCTTCTCTAAACGATGAAAAAGTTTACCAACATCTTTTGGATAAATACCTTAGGGGCGTAAAAGTTATTACCGTTAATGGTTCTTACAAATGGTGTTTAGATGGGGATATTAGACCGTCTGCTCAAATTGTATTAGATAGTAGAGAGTTTAATAATAGATTTGTTGACCCGGTTATTGATAAGTGCAAATATATTATTAGTTCTCAATGCCATCCATCTATGTTTGAAAAGCTTAAGGATAGAGATGTTTATATATGGCATTGTGCTGGTGATGATAATTTCGATCTTTTGAAAGAAACTTATGGGGATGATTATTTTCCAGTGATGGGTGGTTCTACAGTTACGTCTAGGGCTATTCATTTGTTAAGGTTGTTAGGGTTTCCCAAGATGGAGATTTATGGATTTGACAGTTGCATTATGGGTCATCATCATGCATACGAGCAATCTGAGAATGATGATGAAGGAGTTTTAAGTGTTATGGTGTCTGGGAAAGAGTTTAAATGTACTGCAGCCCATTACCATCAAGCAAAAGAGTTCGTTGATATGATTTCTAAAACCGGCGAACATTATGATCTGGCTGTACATGGGGATGGCCTAATTTCTCATATAATTAAAAACCCCCATACGTTGAAGAAAATAGAGGAGGTAGAATAATGGCTGCTACTGCTTGGAGTTTTTATAATTCCTTTAGGGAATATATAGGCAATGGTCAGTTTGATTTAGATGGTGCAAGTGTTGGGTTTTATATGGCATTACACACGAGCGCAGCTAGCGCTAATGTGAATACCAATACATTATCAACCCAATCATCATTAGCGAATGAAGTTGCCAGTGGCAACGGCTATACGACTGGAGGTGCGTCTGTTACGTCACGGACATGGGCCTCAGTAGCTACTGATAAGTATCGTTTTGATTCAACTGCTGTTGTATGGACTGCTACTGGCGGAACAATTGCGAATATTAAATATGCAGTTGTTTATCAGTCAGGTGGTAAATTGGTTTGCTTTTCTAAATTGACCACATCTCAGTTTACATTAGCAGAAGATAATACGCTCACTGTCACTCCAAGTGCCAGTGGCATCTTTGAACTAGCATAGGGGGTGCATTATGACTGTCGAAACGGCAACATCTATTAGTATGCTCTCTGCTACTCTTCCGCTGGCTACGGGACCAATCTCAGAGGGTGACGATCATCTTCGTCTTATAAAATCCGTACTTCAGACACAATTTACTAGCCTTGGAACATCGGCGGTTACAGCAACTGCAACTGAGTTAAATTTAATTGACGGGTACACCGGCACAACTGCGGAATTAAACTATCTGGACCTTACCACATTAGGTACATCAGAAGATTCTAAAGTAGTAACCCAAGACGCTTCCGGTGATATTGTTATTGGCTCAACCGCAGGTGATCAGACAATGGATATCGCTTGTCATGATCTCGTGGATGGTGGTTTAAAACTTGCTGGAACATTAGTTACCGCTTCTGCAACTGAGTTAAATTTAATTGATGGGTATACTGGTACAACTGCCGAATTAAATTATAATGATGTCACTACTTTAGGAACTGTTGAAGCATCTAAAGCAGTTACTGCTGCTTCTACTACAGCAACTGTTAATTTTGCTGATAAAATTTTACAAAGACCTGAAATAAAAGATTACTCAGAAACAAAAATCGGAGTGGCGGCTGCGGCTACTGTAGATTTAGATATGACAAGCGCTAATGTATTTACTGTAACTGCTGATCAAGATACTACTTTTACTTTTAGTAATCCATCTCCCACTGGAAGATCATGTGCCTTTACTTTAATATGGACTCAAGATTCTTCAGATAGAACTATAACTTGGCCTACAGAAGTTGACTGGGCTGGTGGTTCTGCTCCTGATGTTACAAGTGGCTCTGGCAAAATTGATGTTTACACCTTCTTTACGATAGATGAAGGAACCATATGGTACGGCTTTCAAGCTGGCGCTGATATGTTGACGCCAAGTTAAGGAGAATAATATGCCTTTAGGAACAGAAAAAGCCGCATTAATGGGTAGTGGAGCGGCGGCGGCAGTAGATGCCTCTGGTGGAACAGAAACTAGCTATACTGGATATAAGGTTCATTCGTTTTTAACTTCCAGCACTTTAGTGGTTACCACTGGCGGTGAGGTAGATATGCTTATAATAGGCAGCGGTGGCTCTGGTGGCAATACATATGGCGGCGGAGGTGGTGGAGGAGGCTCTAATGTACAGGCGGCCTTTACTCTAGGAAGTGGTGTTACTTATACGGTTACAGTCGGGGGCGGTACATCGTCCGTTGCCGGATCAGATATTACAACTCAATCTGCTGGAGGTGGGAGTGCTGGAAATAATGCCGATGGGACTGCTGGATCATCTGGTTCTCCTCAATCAAATAGTGGCGGAGGCTCTGGCGGAGGTGGCGTTGGCCGATGTGCTGGAGGCGGCGGTGGCGCAGGAGGAAATGGCACTAATGGTATAGATAGTAACAGAGGTGGTACTGGAGGCGCTGGAGTATCAAACTCCTATAGAACTGGTTCAGCCCAGACATATGCTGGCGGTGGTGGAGGAGGTGTTCACTGGCAATGGACCGGCGGCAGTGGTACCGACGGCGGCGGAGGTGGTGGGAAAAGCGGCGGAGGAAGTGCTGGTTCTACAAATCGCGGTGGTGGTGGCGGTGGTGCTGGATACACTGGCTCTGGCGGTAGCGGCGGAAGTGGAATAGTAGTAATAAGGTACGCCGAATAGAAAAAATTTGAATGTCTTAATTTAGGAAACAGATATGAAATATATTAAAGGAGATGTATTCCCTTATACTAAAGAACAACTTAAAGCGGATAATCCTAATACTTCTTTTCCATCTGATCCGTTATCAAGCGAATCCAGAAGGAAGTCATTGGGGATTGAAGAGGTTGAAGAGACTGCCGTTCCTCAAAAGAATGGGTATAAGGCTGTACAAGGGGAAGTAGGTATTGTTGACGGAAAGAAGGTAGAGACTTGGGATTTAGTTCCCAAGACTATAGATGAGGTTGATGACTCTGAAATTATTAGGGTAGACCGGAATCCACCAGAAGCCCACGCCTCAGAAGGCGGCCCTATAGAATTTGTGGAAGGAGAAGGCTGGAAGGAAACTTGGGTATATTCCCCCCTGTCTGGCGTTAGGGCTAGAATATCTATGTATGGGTCCGCCACAGAGCAAATAGAGTATATAACAGAAAATGGTCTTGAAGCGTGGCAAACAAAGGTGGCGGAGATAAAAGCAAGATTTCCGAAATAAAGATAATTTGTTTATCTGGTTTACCCAGAAGTGGAAGCACATGGTTAGGGGCTATACTATCTCAAAACCCAAGATTCTATGTTACGAATCCACAATCCCCGTTTGTAGAACTTCTGTGGAGGAACTATTCTTTATGGGATGAGCCTAACTGGAAAGCAGATTTTTTAGAGTTACAAGATATAAAGATTCCATACTTGCGGAAAGTAGCTAGCTCGTACTTTAAAGAGTTTACAGATAGTCCAGTAATTTTAGATGTTAGAAGGCACTGGCATTCAATAAAAAATATAGAGATGTATGCTGACGTTTTTGGCGAGTTACCTAAAATAATATGCCCCGTTAGAAATGTAGAGGAAATAGTAGCATCTTTTATTAATCTGTTTAAGAGGAATGGTAGGAGTTGGGGTAAGGATAGCACTAGTGGTAACTTGTTTGACACTCCGTATAAACTTCTGCTTGAGTCTTACAACTCAAAGTATAGGGATTGTTTATTGTTTGTGGGCTACGAGGATTTAATAAAGGATGCCTACTCATTGCTGGATAGAATATACGAGTTTATTGGAGAGCCTTTATATAATCACGATCTAAATTCCATAATGGCGCATGAGCCATGTGTTAGGTCAGATAAAGAATACAACTTATCCGGGCTTCATCTGGTTAGCTCAGGCATTGTGGAAAGTATAACAGACGCTAGGGATTGTTTATCAGATAAGCAATTTGAACTACTAAAAGAATTAAATTTCTGGAAAAGTGAACAATTATGGCATTAATTCCAATCGACAATGTAGGGGAAACGGGAATTGTTAAGGATATACATAAGGGTGAATAATGGCAATAACAACATGGGCGGCTACAACAGGAGATTGGGACGATAGTAAGTTTTCTCGCGCATGGGATGGCCCGGGAATGTCTCCAGCAAAAGGAGATTTAACATTAAGTTCTTCTGTTCCTGTCGGTGGTATTGAGTATTTTATATCTCCCGGTGTTGCTAACCTTGAAATAGTACAGTCCTATGAGTGGGACCAACTAACAAGTTCTTGGATAGATACAGCAGGTGATTGGAGTTCTGGGCCAGTTCCTCAGGTTGCCGTTGGAACAGGAATATCTCCAGATAAAGCGGATTTAACATTCACCGCATATTCCCCAACAAGTGGGATTATGTATGATTTCAGGATAACTGCGCCTACTCTGACCCTTACTGGAATTCTTCCGTCAGCGGGAGAGGGATTTACAATATCCCCTGATAACGCCACTATAGAAATAGTACAGAGTTACACTTGGAATAATTATGGAGGAACATGGGCGGCTTCTTCTGATGCTTGGGATGTTACTCCGTTTGTACCATCCGCTGTGGAGACAGGGCAGAATCAACCTGATGCCGCTTCCTTAACATTAACCGGAACAGCGCCAAGCAGAACAATACAAAAACTTTGGTATGTTCCTGTTGGAAGTTTGGCTCTTACTGGGTTTGTTCCTACGTTTTCTAGAGGACATATTTTTATTCCTGATAGTGCAAGTCTTTCGGGATTTGGAACTACATCTTGGGCAGATGCCTCTGGAGATTGGGCTAGTAGTTCAGACACTTGGGGAACTGGAACCCTTACGCCTGTTGTTGGAGTTACTTATATATTCTCAATAGATTCAGCAGGTAATCTTGTTTTTACTCCATATGAGCCGGGATGGCCTCTAGTTAGTGATCCTACTTATATCTCAGAAATAATAATGTCATGACCAGAAAGAAAGATGGAACTACAGAATACAGTTGGTCAGAATTGGCTTACAGAATTGACCCAGAATTGAGCGCACCTGAAGAAGTATATGTATTTGATAATGGAAATAGAGTTTTTTACCAACCAAGAAAGAGAGTTAATGTGAATCATGCACGAAATCGAAAAAAATCTTAAATTTGTAGCGCAAGAGCATACATTGGCTAAGAATGTTGCTGAACATTTGGAGAAAAAATATCCCGGTTGGTTGTGGGCGGTTCATGTTATGGATGGGGTGGCTGTAGTTAAGTCTATGCGTCTTTCAGGAAATTGGGGTTTTGTTTTGCATGAGGATAAAATAGATAACGATTATAAAGCTGTGACTAGAGCCGGTGGTGAAATCTTAGAAAGATATCGGCAATCAACTAATGGCTTTAATCAGACAAAATATAGTGATCTTGTTATGGATAACAAGACTGGTCAATTAAATGGAGATTTTAGTTAATGTCTTTAATCAATCCACAACCACCTTTAAATGTGGGTATAGACTCTGTTCCATTAGATGCGGATGAGACTCCTACTGAAAGCAAGTGGATCAGAATTGCTCGTCAGATTTATGAGGATTCTACTGAATATCTAGATGCAAATATAAGATATCAGTGGGAAAAGAATTTATCTCTTTTTAATAATAATCATCCACCGGGATCGAAATATAATACTGCAGCTTATGAAAAAAGGTCTGCATTTTTTAGACCAAAGACTAGAACTGCTGTAAGAAATCTTCAGGCTGCTATGACGGTTGCTTTTTTCACTAATGAAGATGTAATAAGTATAGATGCCACTAATCCAAATGACCCAATGAATTCTGCTGCAGCACTTGCAGCGCAATCTGTATTACAGTATCGACTGACTAATACTATTCCTTGGTTTCAAACGATGACAGCTGCTTTACAAGATGCTGCTGTGCAGGGAGTTTGTGTATCTCATCAATATTGGGACTTTAAAGAAAGTAAAGAATCTTATATTGAGGTTGATAATTCAAATGAACCTATCATGGGTGAAGATGGTGAGCCTCAAGTCCACGAACAAATTACTGCCGTAAAAGATACGCCAGTTATTGAACTTATATCTCCTGAGAACATTCGTATTGATCCGGCTTCAGATTGGTCAGACCCCATAAAATCTACACCTTATATTATACATATGGTTCCTATGTATCTTCAGGATGTTAGAGAAAAAATTGATGCTGGAGAATGGTTGGATGTAACTGATGAAGAATTAATTTCAACTGGTCAGGAAAATGAAACAGACAATGCTACTAGACTCGTTAGAGATGAGCCTAGAATGGACCCGAAGGAAAATGCAAATGCCTCTAGTGACATAAAAGATTTTTGGATAATTTGGGTACATAAGAATATAGTAAAAATGGATGGGGTTGATCATTGTTATTTCACAGCAGGGGCTGATTACCTTCTTACAGAACCCAAACCATTAAAAGAAATGTATCCTTGGCTAAGAGATGATGAACGTCCTTATGTTATGGGGTGCGTGAATCTTGAAGCGCATAAAATTTATCCTTCCGGAACGGTTGAATTAACTGAAGAACTTCAAGCTGCAGCTAACGATATATGGAACCAAAGATTCGATAATGTCAAGTTAGCAATGAATAAGCGTTATCATATTCGTAGAGATCGTAATATTGACTTGGATGCCTTGTTTAGGTCTGTTCCGGGTGGCGCGGTTGAAATGGATGATCCGGATGCTGATGTGCGTATAGTTGAAACGAGGGATGTTACTGGATCAGCTTATGCAGAACAGGATCGTATTAATATGGACTTTGATGAGTTGCAGGGTAACTTCTCCACCTCTACTGTTCAAGGCGCTAGAAGCCTTAATGAGACTGTAGGGGGTATGCAACTTCTTGCTGGTAATAGTAGTTCTATTGCAGAATATACCTTGAGAACTTTTTCTGAGACTTGGGTAGAAAAAACTTTGAAACAGTTACTGCGTCTTGAACAATATTATGAAACTGATTCTGTTATACTCGCGTTGGCGGGTCAACAAGCTGAAGCTTTTTTAAAATTTGAGACAGATGAAATTATGGATGAACTTCTAAGACAAGATGTTTTGTTGAAAGTAAATGTTGGGATGAATGCCACTGATCCTCTGAGAAAAGTCCAAAACCTTTTAAATGGAATTCAAGCTTTAGGTTCTCTTCCGGGTGTTATAGAGCAAATAAATATTCAGGAAGTAACAAAGGAAGTATTTGGTCAATTGGGATATAAAGATGGTTCAAGATTCATAAGGTTTGAAGAAGATGTTAATCCTCAACTGCAGGAATTACAGCAGCAACTACAAGAACTCCAAACGATTATTGATACTGACAAAGCCAAGACTGAAGGAAGAATGCAGATAGAACAACTCAAGTCTGTAGGTGATAAAGAGGTTGCTCAAATCAAGGCTCAATCAGATATACAAAGAGAACTGATTGGTCAGCAGACAGATATTCGAGAAGCTGAAATAAAACAGCAAGACTCTATTACCAAACGTGGAGAATTGTTACTTCAGAAGGAGGCTCTTCTCAGCGAGATGGATGAAAAAGAAGTAGAAAGAGAATTAGAACTAAGGGCTTCAGGAAAAGCCGGAACAATAGAGAGGGGAAGATTCAATAAGATTCCATTTGCTGTAGGATGAGCATGGATTATTATGACCCCACAGATGTAAATGTAGAAGAACTCATAAAACGTGTTCGCATTGGTCGAAGCACGGAAGAGTTAATAAGAACTCCTACTGGATCGTCACTTGTAAGCAGGGCCACTCAAGATTACCGTGAGGGTATTGAGGCGTTGCAAAAAATGGCGATGCAGGAGTGGGTAGGTTCTTCAGAAGAAGAACTTCAACAATACCGTAAAATCTCAAATAATCTCGCTACCCCGCTTAAGTTACTCCATTGGTTGGATGCGATTCTAAACGATGGGGAGAATGCGGAATCAATTGCAAGACATAGAGACACGGGAGAAATTTAAAGGAAAAGTAAAATGGCCGAAAATGATGCTACCCAACCGGATGCAACAGAGCAGGAAATAGAACAGGGGTTTAAAGAGGAATCTGAGGAGGCTCAAGAAGAATTTAAAGAAGAGCTTTCAGAAGAAGAACTTTCTCCTAGACAAAAAGCAATTGAAGAACTCGTTGTTAAGCGTAATGAAGAGTTCGATGAAGAGGTTGAAGAAGATGTTTCTTCTGAAGAATTTAAAGAAAATGATGTAAAAGTTGAGGCCGAGAAAGAGTCTCCTGCTCCTGTTTGGAGAGAAGGCGATAATTGGTACACAACACTAAAGATAGATGGAGAGGATATTAAAGTACCTTTTAATGATCTTAAATCTTCCCATCAGAAAGACAAAGCGTCACAAAAGCGCTTTGAAGAAGCAGCCGAATATGGCAGAAGAGTGCAAGAGCGTGAGGCTCAACTTAATGCATATTATCAGCAAATGCAAAGAGAGGCAGCAGCCTCTAACACCACTACCGTTCCTGATGTGGAACCGGATCAAGGGCAACCGGATGATTCTCCTGATTTAATCAAGAAATATCATGAAGCACTTTATGAAGATGATGCGGATAAAGCCGCAGAATTGTTTAAGGCTTTGACAAATAAAGGGCGCAGCCAGCCTGCCACCCAAAATGTTGATGAGGCCGTACAACAAGCCCTGCAAAGGGCTATGGCGCAGCAGCAAGCGCAAAACAAGAGGCAACAGCAATGGGCTTACCAAAAATCACTTGAAGATGCAGTTAAGTGGTTTGATAGTGAATACCCGGATATTGCTGGGACTCCTGAATTACGCGCAGTCGCGGATAATCGAACTATTGACCTCACCCAGAAGAATCCGGATTGGTCTCCTAAACAGATTATGCAAGAAGCTGCTGAATCAACGCGACAATGGGCGAAAGGAATTCTTTCGCCAAACAAAAACGAACGGGCAGAGCGCAAGAAAAAAATTGTGCAACACCCAAGGGCGACTAACGCTTCTGCACGACTTGGTGAAGAAGAGCCGGTTCCAGAAACCGCTGCTGATATTATCGAGGAAATGAAAAGAGTGCGTGGTCAAATAATACAATAACAAGGAGATGTAAAAATGGCAGGACAAGTATGGTCTGTTAACACCTCCGGTGGTTATATGTATGCCTTAAACCTCAGCAGACAGTTGAGGATGGCAGTACAGCCTATTGTCAAATTTAGACAGTTCTGTGATGTCAAAGATGCAGCCCATCAGGGTTTGCATCGGGGTGATACATTCCATTGGAACGTGTTCAGTGATGTGAGTACTCAGGGTGCTACGCTCACTGAAACCAATACTGTTCCTGAAACATCCTTCACGATTGCTCAAGGTACGATGACTATTACCGAAGCAGGGAACTCTGTTCCTTGGACTGGTAAGTTGGATGACCTTTCTGAGCAGCCCGTGGCGGAAGTGATCAGGAAAGTATTAAAAACCGATGCCAAGAAGGCATTCGACAATCTCGCTTCTGCGGAATTCAACAAAGCTGCATTGCGTGTTGCACCTACGGGTGGAAGCAGCGCGACTGCGGTGACGTTGACTACCAATAGCGTATGTACTATCACAAATAGTCTTGCTCTTAGCAATAATCATGTGAAGTCAATTGTCGATGTCATGAAAGAGCGTAATATCCCGGCTTACACTGGCGATGATTATTATGCAATTGCATGGCCTACAACTTTCCGAGCATTCAAAGATGATATTGAATCCCTAAAATCATATGTTGATCAGGGATTTCGTATGATCATGAACGGAGAGATTGGTCGGTACGATGGAGTACGCTTTGTTGAACAAACCTTTAAAGCCAAGGGTAGCATTGGTACTGCTGCTGCTGCTTGGACGAATGGTTTGTCTGATTGGGTAGTATTCTTTGGAGAAGATACAGTAGCCGAAGCAGTCGCTGTTCCTGAAGAGATCAGGGGAAAAATTCCCGGGGACTACGGAAGGGACCGTGGGATAGCGTGGTATTATTTAGGTGGTTTCGGTATCGTTCACACACAAGCAGCCCAGAATCGCATTGTGATCTGGGACAGCGCAGCTTAAAGGAGGATTATTATGAGTTATAGTGATCCAAGAACCTATATCTACCAAGATACAGTGGAAACTGATTTCGCTGCT
>Ga0080013_1003259_pt1 | contig 17428 bp, 7 predicted proteins | sample ETNvirenome_6_85_FD_69236 | JGI IMG/M metagenome (GOLD analysis project Ga0080013, IMG submission 69236) | Marine viral communities from the Pacific Ocean - ETNP_6_85 (SPADES assembly) (version 2) | ecosystem: Environmental > Aquatic > Marine > Oceanic | place: Pacific Ocean | collected 2013-06-19 | reverse complement strand
AGTAATACTTAACGAAGTTGGTCTTGGTAACGGCTTTGCAACTAAGGAATTTACAATAGCTACTAGTGTTATCTACAAAAACTTCACCAACGAAGACAACGTAGAAGTTTCTATCTCCACTGCTCCTGCCGTATCAGGGCCAAGCTAGACAATGCGTGATTACTGGCGGTGGACTGCACTCATCACATACCTTGTAATTTGTATATATGACTTCATGGTAGTACCTATCTATTATGGAGTTGCGAGAATGGGGTTGGACTTAGCTGATTACATGGCGCATATACAGGAAATCGAAGACCCAATGGTGCAAATGGAATATTTGAAGAAGCTGGTAAGTCAGCATGAACCCTTTACCCTTAAGGGAGGTGGGTTGTTCCACCTAGCTTTTGGGGCGTTATTAACTGGCTCAACGCTGGGGAACAAGAAATAAGAACTCAAAGTATGAGTTTTTGAGTATAATAATAACAGACACGACTGGTTTGCAAGGATGATTATTCGCAAATGCCCAAAGTTAATGACTTAAAACAGTTTATCCTCATGGAAAGACAGCAAAGAAACAATTTAGCTGCATTTAATTTGCTGGCTAAAAAAGAAGATGCAGTAGAAGAGCTACGAGGATATCTATCTTCAAACAATAACCGAAGTAATATTCTCCATATTGACGACTTTAAATATGGTCAACCCTCAGATACTGATCTGAAACTTATGACATCTAGGTTGAAACTCTTACAAACTTCTTTTGATGAACTGTCTCTACCTAAACCATTTAAAAATTCGGCAGAAGAAACAAGTATGGAGCTAAAGTTCATACGTATGTTACGGAAGTTGTCCGAAGACCCCGACACTATCCGTGATATAGAAGAAGAAGATAAAGATTTAATTTCACCCTTCCTACGATTCGCAGAAGCTAACCACTTACCTGTAGATGAACATTTCTTACGTATATTGTTAGATGATGTAAATTCTATTGCTATGCGGTTTAAGTATATGTTTAACCGCCCCCGACCTCAGCAGCTTGCTACACAGAAAGATTTAGAGTTGGTTACACGTAATTCTGAGTCTGGTAATACCCCGTCTTATCCTAGTGCTCATACTGTAGGCGGTAGGGTTATAGGTAAAGCTTTAGGAGATAAATATCCAGATTTTGCTGAAGGTTTTGAAAAGATAGGAGCCTCTATAGGCTTACACAGACTTATAGCGGGGTTACATTATCCTACTGACCATGCCGCTGGTGTGATGTTAGGAGATCAAATATATGCTAAAGGTTTAGTAAAAGACCATACTAACTTCATGATGCCTGATGCAGAGGAGTTAGTCCGTGCAGTTCAACAGGCAGTTGAAAAACATGCGGAAGACTTCAATCTGAATAAATCTATAGACGATATAGAAGTACTTGTAGATATCTTCAAAGCAAAAGACCGACTAGATGTATTTGTCTATGGTGCGAATTCTCTAAACGAGAATTATGGCGGGGGTGCCGGGAAAATGGGTGCGTGGCGTTATGGAGGCGGGTATAATGAGGGACAATCACCTAGTGCCCCTACAAATGTACAAGCCAGAGAGAAAATGATTAACGCTCCTCGTGATGCCTTACATGTTGCACCCAATGGTCGGACTGGTGCATGGGGGATACTAACTAAAAAAGCCCCGAAGACCCGTGAACAGGACAAAGAAGCTGGTACTAATTCCTTCTATGATTTAAGTAATGACGAAGATAAAGGGTTAATACAAGGGAGTATGGGTACATGGTGGGACTTTGCGCTAGACCCAAAGAATGATCATATCGTGTGGCACTTCACTGATGTAGGCACAAAGATGGCTGAGTTACCCGCTGCTGGTGTAGCTTCTGCACTCATGTCTGATCCTGCTTTGCCCCAAGATCGTAAGGAAGATGTTATACGAATGGCAGAGGATAAGAAGTTACTCTTTGGGAAAGACCTTGCCCCGCATGTAGCACGGAGATTTGACTGGCAGAATGAAGCACCAGCGTTTGAACATGACCCAAAGACTTTTATGGTCGAGTTAGAGAATAGTCGAAGAAAACAGGCAGCTTCCCGTGCTAGCTTCTCAGAAAGAGAACCGCTCACCAAAGATTATATAGACAAAAATGTAAAACTGAATCATCCTATCAATTCATTTAGTATACCCGGCACCCACAACTTCGTTGAGGGTAGCTATCCAGAACACTCCTTCTTAAGCAATTTCGCAGACCTTAAAGACCCCACAGATTTTCGCAATTGGCATAGAATGCCTGATGATCAGAAAGTTTCGTTAAGTGGTTGGCTGTGGAAGGCTAATCCTGATGGGGAAGGAGGAACTTGGGAAGAGCAGGAGGATGAAAGATATCCTACGTCAGAACATGCATACCAAGCATCTAAGTTCACCGATCCTGAGATAAGGAGAGAGATACGAGAAGCAGGTGGGCCATCAGGGTGGCCCTCGCCGGGGAGAGCAAAAAGTATAGCTTCAGCTTACGCAAAAGCAGGTAAGGCTGCAATCCCTTACCGTTCTGACGATGAACACGATATGATGGAGCTTGTCCTACGGGATAAATTCATGAACAATAAAGGTTTTGCAAGACAGTTGTTGGAGACAAATGAGCGGCATTTGGTAGAGGGTAATAATCATTATATGGGCGAAGACCCTAAAACAAAAAAGAAGAAGTTTGGGGATAACTACTGGGGTAATACTGGTAACAGGTTAGGTAAACTTTTAATGAAGGTAAGGGGAGAACTTAGACAGAAGTACCCCAACCGGAATACTTTCGACAAAGCCACAGAATGGAAAGGGAATCCGAATCCTGCCATTAGGGGTAGGGATATTAACTTAAAGTATTTACAAGACGAAACTGCTGAATTCCCTCTTGCGGAACATTACGGGCCTGATGGTGTATTAGGCCCAGACCCGAAACCCCTCACTAAACTTGATTTCGATAGAGCAGTAACCATGTCTTATCATGAGACTGATTATGATAGAAAGTTCGCAAGGCGTGATAAGGGCAATCTGATGTCAGAACTACTCCGTTTACAAGACATACAACTACGGGCTGGCGATGATATAGAGAGAACTAGACAAGTTGAAGACGATATTGCGAAGGTCAGGGAACAGCTTGAGAATGCCTCCCGACATAACACAGATATGGACGAGGTTGGAAATACGTATAACCTAATGCTTGCGGGGGATGGGGATTATAGGCTACAAACTACGCGTAAAGCTGAAGATTTTAGTGGTGCAAAAATCGGAGATATTTGGGCTATACGAGACCCTGACCACGAATCATATGATTGGGACAATGTTAAGGGCTTTGCGGTTAGAATAAAGAATATACGTAATACATGGGATATGATGCCTCAAGAGTGGGCAGACCCGGAAGGGTATGACCCGGCGTATTTTAAGACAGGAGAACCTACAAAATGGAAAGATGGGAGACCAGTAGAATGGAATGAACCATATAATAAAAAAGGTATGTGGTTATCATTTGAACTTGAGATTCTAAATGATTTAGAGCGAGATGGGGATGTAGCAAATCATTGGCACAGAGCTAAACATAACTATGAGAACCCTCCCCAAGTTGATGTAAGCACACTTCCAGATGGGGGCTACACCTTCCATCATGGTAATGCCGATGGACTGGATAATTATGGGGCAAAGTCAATGAAAGAGGCTGGCTTACTTGGGCGGAGTCTAGGGCATTCGTTTAGTGGGCATAATATGGGTAAAGGTTGGTCAGACCATAGTGAGAGAGTTATACATAAAGATGTTTTAAATAATCCTGAAATGGTAAGTAGGGTACAACGAGCACAGCAAAGACTTAATTCAAATGGCGGTAGACGGGCTGTACCAGCCGGTAAAGCGGCTAAAAAACTTGTATATAGAAATTGGGAACAGATTGCCCCTGCTCACGGTGTATACGCAGTAGTTGATAGATTTCAGTCTCTGTATGAACGTGCTGGGGATCGCTTTAGACCGTCCGACAGAAGTGTTCATGGGGATGGAGGCACAGGTTGGGGTATAGCGATGGGTATCGGGAGAGGTATCCCTGTACATGTTTACTCGCAAGCAGATAAGAAATGGTATACATGGGATAATAGTGAGTACGGAATGAACGCTCAGGAGTGGGTGGAGACACCACCAGAAGAATTACCAGCGTACCAAGACTCTGCTTTAATTGGGACTCGTCAATTAAATGATGATGGTAGAGCAGCAGTTGATGCTCTAATGGTAAACCTAAAAGCTAGACAAGAAGCTTTCCTTAACGAGGGAACACCTTACGATAAACCGGATATCGTACAAACTCCAGACGATATACAGAGGGATGAGGATTATGCAAATCGACAAGTACAAATGCAGACTGAAGGGCAAGCTGCCCTAACAGCAGGAACAGACGAACTCTCATCTGATGAAGTGGCAGAGTCTCTAATAGATACTTATGATAATCTAGGAATTTGGGGAGATTTAGGTCGTGAGGATATTAAAGGTATACTGGAACGGAGGCAAACCGAAGCAAGACTTAGCGCAGTAAGGGCATATAAAGACGCTCACGGTCTTAAAGAGGATGATGCCCCAGTTACATTCCACGACTTAATGAATATTTATGAGCAAGAAACCTATGCGGGTCGTGCATACCCCAGATTTGAACAAGAAGCTTATATGGATGCGAGGCAATACGTATACAAAGATGGTATAGGCTACATAAGAAACCCTGAGTATACTGAAAATGCATCTGTGTATGAACGGTACTATCCTCCACAAACGGTTTTTGATACGGACACCGGTGATCCCATAGGGACAAAACCTTATATTGAACCTGATACATCGGCCCGTTATCTACAGAAACCAAGGACAGAGATGGAGAACAGAGAAAGATCATTATTTTGGCATAGGCCCATGATTGGGTCTAGCGCGGAACCTTTTGTATTAGAGGCTTTAAACCGTAATAGTCCTTCTCCTCTAGGTGCAATAAATAAACACGATCATCCTCAACTTAATGTACTGTTGGGACAATCTGGTGCAGATTCTATGATACTTTCACAAGATGATATAAAGTATGTAGAAAATTCTATCCGAAAACAAAATTGGAGGGAAGCTTTAAACTGGGCACGGTTGCAAGCTAACGAAGAGTTAGGAGGAGGGGTAATCCCGTTTAGAACATCTGACCCAGACGAAGTATATGACGAAGTGACTTATAATGAGGACGGTGAGCTTGTTTCAGCGAAGGGAGAAACACGAGAGGAATTTGACAGTAGGAAAAAAGCAGAAGATGCCGATTATGCTGAAGATGTAATGGACGTAGTTGGGGAAGACCACGCTTACGGGAAAGTTGATGAAGCCACACCACCTATACTAAGTCCACAGGAACGTGGTGAGGTTGTTAGACCGGATGCCAGTCTAGGGGCCTCTTTTAGTCGTGACATACTTCAGGAGAGTCGTCAACAAATAGTTCAACCCAACCGTAACTGGGTAGACCCAGCCGAATTCCAAACTGGTGATAAACGTGAGTATTTTGAGCAAACTTCTACGATTCCACCAACTGAGCGATTAAACGGATATGAAGGAATGGAAAAACTCCCCATTAGTAATAGACTATCTAAGCTTATAGACTTGGCTTGGCAACCCGCTCATTACTTATTTGTAGATAATGCTGATTTTGTTAAATTAGTAGGTAGTGGTGATGACCGGTTAAAGTTAGGGGATACAAGAGATAATGTTAATGTAAGAGGGCAATTGATGGAAGTAAGACCTGCGGCTGAAGGCACAGATAAGGAGTCTCTTAAGGGTAGAACAATAGCAGATTATGAAAGCAATATTACAGTTCCTCCAACATCGGCACAGGATAGATTCTTAGCAGAAACAAAATTTGTTCCTATAGATGAGTTAGGTAAGGATGTTCAACTACTTAGGGTTGTAAACATATCCCCAGCACGTTTAGGGGATATGTCACCGCAGGTAGTAGATGATCGTTATGTACAGAAAATAACGACTGGCGACAAAATGTACGCAGACTTTGATTCATTTAGTGTAAGTACTCCCAAGAAGGATTATCAGTCCGTGGAGCCTGATAAGGGAAACTTTAATGTATCCTTCCAAATAGCTCCGTCAGCGTATGACATGAAACATGGGGCAAGGTGGCCCTCACGAGTAGAAAGGGCTGGAAGCAGACGGAAAGTGATGTTTGGTATTATAGCCCAACTCCAAGCAATGGCAGATGTAGTTGATCCTACTAGCTCTGTAAATGAGTACACTCCCGAAGATGCTAGGTATAACACTTCCCGCCTTTCGACATTGTTTGGGTGGTTAGAGGACATCTTACATAAGGCAGGAACAGAGAACCGTGGTCTTGGTGGTTCTACGTCCCTGATGTTTAATGTTGCAGGAGAGGCTGGGGAACGGTTTACCCCACCTGAGTTACAAATAGAGGATGCTGGCAAGAGTCAGCGGACAGGGAAGGAGGCACACTGGAAGAGGTTTGCTAAACTTCTTTTAGAAACGGGTGAGGGTAGCTGGGATGATCCCTCTGAACTCACTGTCGCACCAGAAGATGATTTCACAGACGCAACGTCTCTTCAAGGGTTATTACACCGCATACCTAGACCAAAACCAACAGACCTTCAAAAATTACAATATTTATTAAAAGAAATACAAGGGACTGTAGCACAGGAACATGGCGAGATGATACAACGCCCCGGTCAAGCGTATACTGGGTTTACGGCAGAAGGTGAGCAAGCAGCATTGGATAAATTTAGTGAGAATTTCCTTGTATCCTCTGCACCTACCCAATTACAAGGGGAAAGAGTACCCTTATATGGTGACGATGAGATAGCTTGGGTACAGGAACAGGATAGGGATCACTACGGGCATAACGTTGAGATGTGGGTAGCGGCTCATCCTGATTGGATAGACGGGCTGTTCCCAGATAAAAGAGAAAAGTTTTTGAGGAACGCTTGGCTACGAGCACAAACCCCAGAAGATATTACAAGAAATTATGTATACCATGCTATGGAGGGAACAGCGTATGGGTCTGATCACCCAGATGTCCTTTCTGGTAAAGTACAAGCAGGTGACATGAAACGTTGGAGAGGCGGTATCGGCTCATTAGCCCCGTTCTTAGCTGGGCGGATAAAAGCTTTAAAATCTACTATGCAAGAGCATTTTGTGGGGCGGGATGAACCCATGAGTATGCCTCCACCATCTCCTATTATACCTAATTCGGCATATCCAGAGGTTCGGGGTATGGATGTTAGACAATTTGATGATATTCAACCCCCGGAAATGCCACTACCGCTACTCTCCAAGATCGGTGATCGAATAGTCCCTTACGATCCAGATGAGGTTTGGGATGAGGATGGAGACGAAGACCCAAGCGAATTCAACCAGAGGAAACAGCTAGAAAAAGTGGATTATGATGAATGGAAAGCAGATGCCGATGACTATGAAAAGGACAAGGAAAATTACAAGAGAAATAAGGAACTCAATAATCAGTACCATGAATTGAATAATAAATATATAGATCATAATCCTACTGGTCATAAAGATTGGGATTTATACGATAACGGGCCAGAATATTACCAAAACGCATTACGTTCGATAGACACCATTCTCGAAAGCCCTACCTTATGGAGAGGTGATAAAATAAGGGAAGATGGTAAACGCCTAAAGAAAGAAGATGTCTTTATGCAGCTATTAGCTAATAACTTAGAAGGGGAGCGTTTAATAAAAAACTTTAATGATGTTGCTAGAAAATTTAATGCTGGCACACTTAAAGGTAGGAGGCAAGTCTTTGATCTGGAAAGAGCTATAACTCTAGATGATATAAAAGTGTTTAATGATGCAACCGGCTTTAGGAATCTTACAACTACAGACGAATTCGGAGAAGGTGTTTTTCGGGGGCAACGCCCCGGTCTTCAAGGGTATGCCTCAAACGACATAACCGAAGATGAAGAAGGTTTCTTCAAAGAAAATCAAGAGCTTGCTGATCTTATCAGGGGTTTAGGGCCTGAACACCGTGAGAGATTAGAACAAGAGATGGAGCAAACCTATCTTGAAAAAGAAGCCTCTGATAGGGAGGAGCAAGAGCTAAGATTCTACCAAGAAGATGAAGCTGGTGATCCCACCTCTGCCCTTGCCCAGAGAGCAAGTAAAGTCCCAATCCAACCGAAACGTGCTAGACAAGAATTTGACCCTACTAGTGATCTTGTACCTACCCCCGAACTTACTGCCGATGAAAGGGCAGACATAGAAGGGAAACTCAACTCGGAATTTTTGGATAAGATATTAAAGAAAGTAGGAAGTATTGATTGGTCAGGTATGGAGATAGGTGAGATACCTACCACTCAAAGAAGTTTAGCAAACCTCTTCCAGTTTAAATTAAATACTTCTGCTCAAGGAGAGTTTGATCCATGGACGGGAGAAATCATACAGTCTTATGGGCAACGCGACGATATTGATCCGGTGTCTGGAAAGAGATATAGCTCTACAGGAGAAATTATACAGCCTTATGGTCAGTCTGGTGGCGAAATGAGACCAGAGTTTAGGATGGTTACGGATGATCCGAATAGAAGAGGTACGTATGAACGGATATCATATGATCCGGATACAGGGGAGGAGATAGGAACAGAGCCTGTGACAAAGGAGGAGATGGAAGAGTCCCAAATAGGGGCAGGGGAATTTGTAATCACATCTAGATTCTCAGTGAAAGCCTTATGGAATGACCCCATAACGGATAGAGGTATACACCCTATTGACACAGTTATAAATGAATCAAATAGAGTAATAAATAGAATATTTGAAGGTAGGTCGGAGGAGGAGAGAGAGCATGTCGAAGAGAAAGTAATGGAGCCTATATTCAATGAATTTTGGAATGTTGAGGGCGGCAGTGATGAGGAAAGATTACAACGATTTGAACCAACCGGTGAGTATTATAAAAAGTATATGGATACCCTGATGGCACATCTTTATCAGCAGCAAAATAGTCCTATACCTGCAAATGTTTTTATCCCAAGCGGTATTGAAGAACTATCAGATGAAGAAAATCAGAGAGTTGCTAACCTAGGATTTACACCACTCGAAACTAGGGAAGGGTTTGACATATCCCCTATTCCAGCAGAGATCAACCAGAACGAAGACCTTTCGTATATTCACCAACTTGCTCAACATCCAGTGATATTGGAATGGGAGCAAGAACATGGTAGACCCATAGACTCAGAAACATTAGAAGAGTTCCTTAAATGGGAGCACTTGGCAATGGAAGAGAGGCAGTCTCCGCTACGAGATGTAACATCAGCTAGCGAGAGGGAGCGTTCCAGAAAAACAACATATGAAGAGGCATTAAAAGCTGAGAGGGTGAGAGAATTACTTTCTCAGGGCAGACAGGGAAGACTGTTTGGGGATAGTGCAGATGCGTCCCCACGAGCACCTCTGGAGGAGGATATACTTTACGAACCTAGTGAAGGCCCCGTTAGTCCAGAGTTGGAAGCAACTAGAATGCGATGGGCATCAGAGAATCCCCTTTCGCCACATTCTGTTGTGCAAAGAGATCGACCCCAATACTTTAGCCCTTACGACGCTTCTCGAAGGGGGGCATCTCCAGCGGAGCCTCATACTAGCTCCAGTATAGAGGATGCTATAGTAGATGATACTATTAAAGATTTAGCCAGAACGACCGATAAAGCACGATTGAAGGAAGGGGGTCAGGATGTCTAATAGAGATGATCATGAAAATGGAATAGATAGTGCTGGGCCGTCGCAGTTAGCATTTGAGTTTACAGACCCCATTTCTGTGCCACAAGAAGAAGTTGAGGATGTTTGGCATAATGACGTACTTCGAACTCCGATGCGAATATTAAAAAATGATCAAGTACAACGGCATCTTAGTAGCCTTGCCAGAACTCGAAAAATGGGTAGGGAGCCTTGGGATGATTGGAGTGATAACGCCGTTGTACAAGAAGCAACTGGGGACAAACCCCCATCAGTACGAACACATCATGGTCAAGCGTGGTATCTGGCAGAGAATATACTGATGAGAGCTTCAGGAATTGATAGAAAGGAACGAAAGCGAGATTGGGACAGACAGGCAGCACAATATCAAGTAGATTTAAATCATCTTAGTTTATTAGATATTATGGATATAAGTAGCAAAGCTAGGACTACAGCTTCAACTAAAATCAATACGTATATATCTGAGATAATCGAGGCTATAGAAACTACGAAGAAGGAAATTGCTTCTAGACATAAGTTCATTGGGGGAGGCCATTATGGTGGGCCAAACGCTACGCCGTACCAAACCGCTAATTATAGCTATTTAGACCCAATACGTTATCATCCGCAACGGCTAACTATCAAAGGTGGGCCAAACGCTGAAGATTGGGAAGGTAATGTATTAAGAATTGCTCCTCGCATACAACAACCTAAACAGAATAGGGCAGGTTATTCGAATATGGCTGGTCATCGACTACCAAGTACATGGGTTTATGAGACTCCTCAGGGTACTTGGGAACCTTTTGATGGGTTTAGGGTTTATGATAACGCACCGGGTAGTCCTATGATGGCTCCGGATACGACAAAGTTAAACTTACTTTTACAGTATAATCTTCTCCCAAGCCAGAAGGACTTGCTCTCAGATATAAGTGGTATGCCTATGACTCATACTGATGAAGATTACGAAACTCTTTCACTCTCTATGGATGCGTTTAATACTACTAGGGCTAGCTCGTCATATACTCTTTTCGAGGATGATGACCAACTTGCGAAGTGGTTCGCTGATAACAGGGAAGACTTAATCAATCGAGAGGGTATTTATGCTAACAGTATCCATCAACTTGAGGAGACAGGGATACGGGCGTTATTTAATGGTCTAAGTGATGAGTCTGATTTAAATGCTTTAGGTGAGGAAGCTGAGTTCATGTATGGGAATCATTATCTTACCGCTGGGAACCGTAATCCTGTTCTGGCACGTAAGGCAATATTAGCACGTAGTGAACGAGGTACACCTGATCCAGATTCGGCTGAAGTTACAGGAGAAAATAGACCGGTTTATCCGAACGGAAATCATGTCCCATACCACTCACTCTATAATACGCATCCAGTCACAGGCGAGAAAGAACGAGATAACTGGAGAAATGGATGGGTGAATAAATATGATAGAGTTTTAGGTTTTCTACATAACACTGTTAAAGGTAGAGACATATGGCAAGAAGCACTCAGTAGGTTTAGCCCCACGGCGGAAGCTCAAAAACTTAAGGATAGAGCCTTTATAGAAAAAGAATTCGCTGCTTTAGGTATGGCAGTAAAGGCGGACAAGAATGCTGTTTACACGTTTACTGGTGGGGCTTTAAAAAACATGACAGCGGAAGCCGCTGCTGATGAGCTTGAGAAAGAACAAGTATTGGTACACGAGTCAATGTTAGAAACTAACCCAGAGAAGAAACAAGCAATTCTAAATGACTTAAAACTAACGAATGCTCTAGAGCCACATCAAGTACAGTGGTTACTTGAACTAAAGTCTAGTCATAATACTGGCTATAATCCCGAAGAACTTTTTGGGGAGGGAATCTGGCAACATCTTCAGAAGGAGGATTACCAAAAGAAGGGTGAGGAGGCTCCCCCCGGTCTCGTTCAACGGAGAGACTTGTTATTTGGAGTTGGTGTGGAAGGACAGGATTATTACCGTAGACGGGCTGAAGCAATGGCGGAAGACGATTTAATTGGAATACCCTTAGCAAAATCATCTCTTGACGGAACAAGTGCGGCGGACATTTTTGAAGCAGCCGAAGAAGGGGGTATGAATATAGGCATTGTAAATGGTGTTGCATACCCTAAAGATGAGTTATACAGGCGTAGGGTAGGAGGGAAGTATCAGGTCGTGGGGGTAGATGATGCAAATCATGTTATTATTGCAGCAGTCGGAGCGTCAGGTGAAGAGTATCCCGTGATAGATGATGAAGATACTTCACAGGAGGCTCAAGATTTTGTAAGGACTATGAGTTCCATAACGAGTTTAGATACTATGACTTTTGCTGGGGGTCTTTCAGATTTTCTAGGCTACACCGTTATAGATAAGTTGGTACGTGATGGTATTATAGCAGAAGAGTACGCTACAAGATATGGAGAACCTGAGGCGGCAAAACGTCGGGAGTCCATAGCGGGTAATAAAACTCCTAAACCCCCACCTTTCGGCGACGACGACAGCACAGCACGAATAGTTCTCATAAATGAAGTAGCTAGAACTTTTCGGAATATCCGTGGTCTCGATAATGAAGAGGGTATGTACCGATATGAACACATTGAAAGTGATCCATATGCAGCCCAAGCCAGAGAAGGTGTAGAGTTATTGGAACCCGGACAAAAGCCGGGGGAGGGTGTAATAAAGTATAATATCTTTGATATTTTATACTGGCATTTGAACCGGGATGGGTCGTTAATAGACGAAGATAACAAAACTATTACCGATTTTCAATATTACCCTGAGTGGACACTGAATAAGTTAGAAGAGGCTCGCCAGTCAGAAGACCCTGATGAGCTACCGCAAGCACTACAGGACATACAAGACGCAATCAATAGTGTATTAGGGGGGGCTGGTGGCGAGGAACCCCCCGACATAACAGGGAATCTGATATCCCCCGGTTATCCGGAAGACCCTCGTGACAGAGCTTCCAGAGATGCGGGAGACCTTCGACGACTTCTGCAAGAAGAACTTAAAAGATTAACAGAAGAGGCTCTCCAGAGTGAGGGTGGAATAAACGACCCTGCATATGTAGATATGGTAAAGTCTTTCAAAGAGCGGATAGCTGCATTAAGAGAGCAAGAATTACTACATATAGAAAATGAAGCTTTACACTGGGTAAATACCGATCCTCAGTACGAAGCGTACCGAAAGCAGATACAACAGAGGCACTTCTCAGAAATTTTACAGGACGCTCCTCTAAATGTACGATCTACAGCGTTTAGGCACAGAATTAGAGGACTAAATGATAAGCTAGGTGAGGCTAAAACACAAGGTGATCTTCACGATCTTGCTAGAGATTGGGCACGAACAGGGCTAGTAGAATATAAGGATATACTCAATATAGATAGGGATGGAGCTTCCAAATTACAAAGAGTTAGAAGAAGGTTAGAAGCTACTAACGGGGTGGATTGGTCAGCGATAGATAAAGAATATACCGATATTAAGTATACGCATCAGAGACTTGATGAGATGATTTTAGCAGCAAAAGAGCATATTGATAATCTAAAGGCAGCAAAATTAGGTACACAACCCGGTGATAAGGAAGAAAACTTTACGCCAGAAGCGTGGGAAAGAAAAGAAGAAGCTGACAGGCGAATAATAGGAGTGCGGAAATGGCTCATGACATTAGAAGAAACTCCTAGATATAGTTTTGGGTCAGCAGAGCATAAATTGTCCCTAAAAAATCATCCAAGTACCCAGCAACTGTACGAGACTTTGGATAATACACCTATAGAAAGTATAGACCCTAAGTTATATGAAGCTACGAAATCAGCCCCAAATCCAGTGGCGGATGCCGTTAGAACAGGTGTAAATGCTTGGACAGAGAGTAGATTGAAAGGTGATTTCATGCTAACTGGATTCCTTCAAGCACTCACCGCTACTATTGGGGATGCTTCAGGAATTGGGGGAGATAAATTACGAGGTATGGATGTTACAAAACCACTTGATCAACATGCGCGTGAATATGGTGGTAGTTGGCTAGATTGGCTGAGACCTTTCCCATTAGACTTTGTGCCTAACAAGCTTTTGGGCGGGATGTTCGATACTAGTGTTGGAGCGGTAAGAAGGCAACAAGCCGGGACAAGAGGAGAAGTATATGTCCCTGATCCCTCACTAGAAACTGAAGTTTATGTGGGTAATGAACCTACAGGAATAACTTATGCAGATGCTTTGGAGGCTACGGAGGCTAACATACGAACGGAAGCACCCTTAATAGAACCGCCGGTACAAGAATTTGGCCCGAAACCTGACACAGAAGAGGAAACTTAGTATAATACAGTATGACTACTTCATATAACAACCTCACAGACTTCCTTAAAAAATCCTTTACGATTATTCTAAAGGATCATGCGGCTGCTCCGCCTATTGCGGGGCTAGTTTGGGATGCTGCTAAACATAGATGGGTAAACCCTAAAAACTATGGTAAGTCCGTACAGGAAACTAGCGGAAAACGTATTAGGGGTTCTGGTGTAGGAGCTAGAGGACAGAAAACGGTTGGAGGCCGTGGTGGTAAAGGAGTAGCGAGGCACTTTACGGAAGGACGAAGATTTAGGGAGACTAACTATCCCCCATTCCCAGCACCTAAACCTAAAGGTGGTAGGAAAGCTAGGACAAAAAGATTAGCATCTGAGAGGAGACGCTATGGTAGATAAAACAAAAACGACTCGAAAAACTATTGGGAAAAAGGCTAAGAAGGATAAACCGAAAGAGGTTGATGTTTTCGCTTCGCCAGTTACAGGGATGGTGTATGAGTCCACGATTTTAATTAAAAATGAACCTATATCCAAAGATCAAGAAATTGCAAAAGTATTGTTCCACGGTTCTACTGGGGATGTATCATTAATTGCCCTTGAACCCAGATATGAAGCTAGAATGGAAGGATTGATTCAAGGGGATTTACTTATAAAAGGCCCTCCAGTAATGCTAGTTTCAAAAGCAGAAACTCCCTTCGATTGGATAAAATCTTTCCCTAGAGCTTTTTTTGGGGATAAATTATACGGTTCCGAATTGGTAACTTATTATGAAAATCAATAGTTTTTTTGAGAAGAATTCTTCAAACAACTCTAAAAAATTACAGATTACAGCATCTGGGGTACAGAACATTGTTAATAATGCTTCAGTAGAGCGTTTAGAGGCAGAAATAGAAAACTTAAAAAGTAAGTTGGCTATTGCAGAAACAAACTTAAACACTACTACTGAAAAAAATCTAAAAGATAAGGAACAATTTTCTATTGCGATAAGAAAAAGCAAGGAGGCAGATGAAGAAGTAGCTAAAATACGTGAGCATAAGGATTTATTGAGATTAGATGTCCAAGCTCTTACTACTTCCTTGGGGGATAGAGATGAAACGATTCACGGATTAAAAAGTGAGATTCATAAATTGAAACCCTTAGCAAATAGTTATGCAGACTCTGAGAATAACTATATATCAGCAAAGAATGATTTAGAAAGACTTTCCGAAACATCTCGTACCCTAGCTGATGAGAAACGAGAGCTTGGTATTCGCGTAAGCAGTCTAGAGGGGTATATCCAATCTACAAAAACTGACTTCAAAACGATGAAAGAACAGTATAATAGTATGAGTGGTACTTTGTCTAAGGTTAAAGGGGATAACGGTAAGTTACGTAAAGAATTAAACGAATCCCACAGGAATCTTCAAACATGGAAAACTGGATTTTCTACGTTAGAAGAAGAGAATGCTAATTTGACTGGGATTAAAAATAATTTAACTACTTGGTTAGAACAGATTCAGGGGGAAGCTTCCAATCTAACAGGGAAAAGTAGTCTTCAAGATAAGGAATTAGAGCAAGCTAAACAAACTATAGTAGGTCTGGGTAAAACAGTGGATGATTTATTAGATACTAACTCATATCTAAGAGAATGTAACAATGCTTATCTTGTCGAAATAAGTAAACCTAGATATGCATCTATATCGGCAATAAGTAGGCAGGAAGGGTTTAAATTTCCCAGTCAATTCATAGCCCCTAAAAATTCTTTAGGGACAGGTAAACCGACATTATTGAAAGTGAGAAAGACGTAATGACTACAGGCCCTTTATTTAGACAAGAAATAGAATTACTACAGCAATATGGTAAACATAAGGCATTTACTTTTACAACTTCTGGTTCTAGTGCTGAAGACGCTGTTACATTAACAATGTCGGAAGCAAATAAAATTTCGTTTGTGGTAGAACTAGCAGACGCATACATCGAGTTTGATGATGATGCAACTACTTCATCTATGTTAGTCCCCCAGAATGAGGGCTACTTTGATGATGGGATTTGGATAGGTACAAAGATTAGCATAAAGAGAGCAGGTTCAACAAATGCACGTATTCGTGGTATAATTTGGGGGAGATAAATGCCAGTATCTAATCGAGACGGTGGATTACACAAAGGTACCTTATTCGATACAAATGTACCCGCAACTACTATTGATAAGGATATTTTTACCGATCAAGAAGTAGAAGATACTATTGCAGGTGATGACCTAGTACTAATGCTTGATGTATCGGAAGACCCTGATAAAATTAAATACATGACCCGTACAAATTTTACTGCGGGATTATCAGGTACTACTATTACAGTTACGGATAATGAAAGTACTGATGAAAATAACTTAATTACATTTGTAGCTGGTGCTGCTACCACTACAGGTTTGCATGGAATGGAAATGGATGGTGATTTCCACTACAATCCCAGTACAGGAACACTAACAGCAACAAATTTTAGTGGTACTTCCACCCTTGCTACTAGCATTACTGCAAGTGCTAATAACTCTACGGACGAAACTGTTTACCCCGCTTTTGTAGATGGAGCCACAGGCACTCAAGGTATAGAAACAGATACAGGCTTGACATATAACCCCAGTTCAGGCATTCTCACAGCTACACAGTTCACGGGGGCTGTATCAGGTAATGCTTCAACAGCAACCGCTCTAGCTGCCGGTAGAACTATTGGTATGACAGGAGATGTAGTTTGGACTTCAGCTTCCTTCGATGGTTCCGGTAATGTGACGGGTACAGCTACCATACAAGCTAACTCTGTAGCACTATCAACTGATACTACAGGCAATTATGTACAGTCCATAGCTGATGCCGGTAGTAGTACCATCACAGTTACTAATGGAACGGCTGAAGGGGGAGCAGTAACTCTTGATGTAGCTGCCGCTCAAACGACTATTACCTCTATATTCGCTACTGATGTAAAAATAGGTGAGGATGACCAAACTAAAATAGATTTTGAAACTGAGAATCAAATTAACTTCTATGCAGATAATGCCCATCAGATAATTTTACAGGATGGGGCGATAGTACCCGCCAGCACTAACGATATTGATTTAGGGTCTGGTTCTGCTGAATTCAAAGATGCTTATTTTGACGGAACTGTAACCTCAGATGCCTTCGCAGGGCCACTTACAGGTAACGCTTCAACCGCAACAGCATTAGAGACAGCTAGAACTATTGGTGGGGTATCGTTTGATGGGACAGGTAATATAAGCTTACCCGGTGTCGATACTACAGGTGATCAGGATACTTCCGGTACAGCAGCAGTAGCTACCACCGTAACGATTACAGATAACGAGAGTACTAGTGAAACTAATGCAGTTATTTTTACAGCGGGGGGAGATGTAGATGGAGGTAATCTTGGACTGGAATCAGATGGAGATTTTACTTATAATCCCAGTTCTGGCACGGTAGGTGCAACC
>Ga0080013_1003258_pt1 | contig 17430 bp, 20 predicted proteins | sample ETNvirenome_6_85_FD_69236 | JGI IMG/M metagenome (GOLD analysis project Ga0080013, IMG submission 69236) | Marine viral communities from the Pacific Ocean - ETNP_6_85 (SPADES assembly) (version 2) | ecosystem: Environmental > Aquatic > Marine > Oceanic | place: Pacific Ocean | collected 2013-06-19 | reverse complement strand
GTAACAGTATTCCCCCTTTCCCCAAAAACCTTAGATGTCCCCTTCCCCCCCCCTGCCATAAGCATAGTATTTAATCCAGATTTCATTGCCTTTACATTTATACCCTCCTTAATCTGAGAACCAACCTCTTTTCCAACACTTCCATACCATTTGGTACCTGTCAACTTACCACCTTTAGTTTTACCAGCAAACCAATTACCTATATGTCCTCCAGCAAAGGAACCTCCAGCCGCCATAGCACCAGCAACAAGAGGTGCCGCAGCTCCTCCTGTAGCCAGCATAGCAGCACCACCAAGCAATGTAGAACCAATAGAACTCCATAAACCACGCTTCTTTCCAGCAGCCTGTATTGATCCATAATCCTCGCGCATTTTCTTGTGTTTTTTATATCTACGCTTTCCCATAATTACTCCTTATTAAATTTGTGCCTCTAGGGCTGTTACTTTTGCTGATAATTCTTGTACTGCTTTTATTAAGGGAATTATTAAATGCCCTTCACCAAGAAACTCAATTCCATCAGGGTCATCATCATCCCATACTTTACAATAATCTGCATTATATTTATCTATAGACTCTTTCACTTCTTGAGCAATTAATCCATAGAATGTGCCCTCTGCAACTGGAGTATCCTTACCTTCCTTATAACAACTAAAGCTCTCTGGATATTCATTTTGTGGTTTATACTCAAATTGAGACGGATAAAGATCATTTATAAAGTCTAAGCCAATTCCTTCCCTTGTAATATTTTTCTTTATCCTTCTATCAGAAGAATGTGACCAAGTTGCACCAGTTGCCCATTGATTTTTACTATAACCAGTTCCACCATTTCCAATCCAAATTGAACCAGTAGAAACTGTAAGGTCTTGCCCTATTGCAAAAGCATATCCACCTCCTGCCGTAACATCATTATCAAATCCTAACGCTATACCAAAATCACCCACTTCATTGTCATTTCCAAGAGCAACCCCCTCTAGATCATCAGCATTAGCCATATCATTATCATACCCAATAAGCACATTGTTGCCACCTGTAGTAAGAGTATTACCACAATCAGTTCCAAGTAAGATATTTTTATCGCCAGTAGTAACAGCAGCACCAGCCCCAGTACCTATAAAAATATTATTCGTACCACCAGACAATAATGCAGCTCCAGCACCAATGCCAATAATAACATTAGATGTACCAATATCATTACAATTAGAATCCCCAATAACCACATTGTTTGTTCCAATACTTGTTATAATAATTTGACCATCCATACTTATATTACCAGCAGCTAGAGACATCATAACATCACTTCCATCTTTCATCTCCATTGAAGAACCTGTTAGTTTTATATGTTCACTAGCTTGTAACCCAATATATGTTGTTGCACCAAAAACAGCGGAAGCATTACTTGCATCACCAGTATGTACTGCCACACCAGTAGAGCTTACATGAACAAAATCTGTTGAATTATCATATACTTTAACACCACTATTATTCGACATTACGATACAATCATCAGTAGCACTTGTAGATCCACCTAAACAAAGAGTAACATTATCCCATTGAGACATGACAGTACTACCATTATCAGCATACATTGTGATATTACCACCAGTAACTTCCATCTTCTTATTGGTATCGAAAAATTCTAATGTATTAGCAGTAGCTTTAAGATATGTAGCTTCAGACCCTTTTAAAAATACACCTCCACTTCCAGCCTTTATATAATTAGTAGTAGATGGCCCAGCCCATAAGCCATATTCATTAGTACCACCAGCAGTTAAACCATCAAGTCTACCAAGTCTAAGCTTAGTTGAATTTTCATTAGTCCAATCAGCATAACTATTAAGGTCACCCTTCATATCTATAAATGGAGCATTAGTATCATCAGATGTAAGATACATAACACTCTGCCTACTTGCATAAGTACTATCATCGTAGTTCCCTATTCTTACAAATTCATCTCCAGCTACTGGAATAGCTGTATTATCAAAAGCTGTTTCACTTCCTCCACTTATATTAGTAACAGTAGCTATATTGTTACTTACGCTTGCCACCCTATACACCATTTTCTTTATAAGTCCAGTAACACCAGAAGATGCAGAACCTACTGCTACAAGAGCCCCAGGATTTACTTGCTGAGATAATATTATATCTCCAGCAACAAATGGGCATGTATTTGCAATAGCAGGCTCAAATGTTATAGTACCATCATCATCACTTGTACTAAGTCCACTTACACTTTCTACTTTGGCAGAAGATGTAATCAGAACATTTCCATTAGTAGCTCTTATTTGCTGTATAAGAAGTTCATATACACTCAATGTACCACGAATAGCTAAATTATCAAATGTAGCATCAACTGTAGTTCCATCACTAACTATCCATCCATTACCAGCAAAACCAGAAGCATAACTAGAGGAGCCTATACTATCATTATCAGCTATAAGTATCTTACTTCCACTAGGAGTAATAGTTAGATAACCATTAGTATCAGTTCCAAAAGTAGTATCAGTTCCATCAGCAAAAGATAGCTTTAACTGATTAGTAGTACCAGACAGAACTTCTAGTGTAGTATCTGGTAGAGGCTCTCCAATACCGACATTGCCACTCTTATCTATAGTCATTCTAGGTGTACCAAGAGTAGAGTCATCACTTCCATCTTGTGTATAGAATTCCAGCTGAGTTGGTTTATTTTCATTGTCAGCATCCCAATCATCGCCAGTAGCAACTTTAGCAGTTATTACAGCCCCAGTAAGGGAATCTGTAGCGGTAGACTCACCACCAGAACCACTAAATATTAACTGTCCAATAACATCGCCAGCATCTACATCAGCATCTTGCCTGTGAAGACTAATTTGCCCTCCTGTAGCAGAAGAAACCTCAAGGTCAAAATTTGGTGCAGTAGTCCCAATACCGACATTGCCAGCATTTATAGTTAAATACGTATTAGCACCATGACCCCATTGCTGAATATTGTCATAAGGGTCTCTTTCCCACCATACCCTTGTATTTGTTCCAGGTGTAGCATAAGAAGCATCAACTGAAATTGCATCATGTAATCTCCAGGTAAACCAATCAGACCCAGATGCATCTCTCCTTGCCCATTCTCTATGTTTGACATTGTTAGAATCCTCTGATTCAAAGTTGGAAAGAAGATGGACATCATTTGTAGTGTCACCCAATTGTGTACTTTGAAAGACGTGCAATGGAGCATCTGGTGCATTATGCCCAATACCGACATTGCCATCTTTTACAGTCAGCCCATCTTTCCATGTATTTGAATCAGTCGCAGTTTGCAGTTTTAGTATAGCCCCGTTATAAGATGACGTGGTATGTTCTGCGTATATCCTTGCAGTTGAAAAATCTTGATTATTAAGTGTTGAGTCGTCAGTTCTCAATTCTAAACCGATAGAGGAAACATTGTTGTTTGTAACAGAGAGGACATTTAGGGGTGAATTAGTCCCAATACCGACATTACATCCTAAGAATGATATATCTCCAGCTCCATCAAATTCTATTCTTTCAGCATCATCTGCTATACCAATAGATGTATCATCAGTCATTGTTATATTACCGCTAAGACTTAAAGCTCCGCCACCTACTGTCCCTGTAAATGTAGGACTATCTGATAGTACAACACTGCCAGTTCCAGTTTTTGAAGTAACTCCAGTTCCACCCTTAGCCACAGTTAAAGTACCAGTATGGTCACTACCATCAATAGTATGTACCTGCTGGTGATGCTGATTAGCTGTAACTCCACTTAAACTAGTATGCTGGAGAACTCCTTCAGAAACAATGACATCAATATTTCTAGTTATTTCTTGATTTATTATCTTATCTCCAGACATGATCTTTACCCAATTACCTTTAGTCTTTATATATAGATCCTCATTATAAATACGAGCATCCCCATCTTGGCCATCAGATTTTATAGGGAGATACTCAACCTCTCTAATTCTTCCACCTTTTTCATGAATTAGATTTCTAGTTTCTCTTTTCATTATTTAATATTCTTCATTCTATAAACTATTGATATATCATTTATTGCAAAATCCGCATCAGTAGTAGTTCCATCAAATTTTAACTGAAAGCTATTTATATTATTAATTGCAGAAGAGGGCTTTAGTTCAGCCTTTACCCAATCATCTTCTCCAGTATCTGCATCAACTAAACATAAATCAGCAGCATTTGCACCTGTAGATGCTCCTGCAGCATTGGTAATAAAGAACTGACCAGTACAAGCCCCACCATTTGTCCCATAATTTATAGTAACAGCTCCACCATCACCCTGATAAGTTACATAAACTTTATATATCTTCTTTCTTACTGAGGGTTCACCAAAGTCAAAATCTTTAGTTTTGATAACTATAGGAGCATCTGTAGTTGCTGGAGTATTGCTCCATTTATCTATTTGATTGCCACCATCATCAAAAACTAAAAGACTTCCATCTGCAGGATCATTAATAAAGTTTGAATTACTGTTAGCATCTGTAACCATCGCTGTCGCCTTTGTCCAACCTTTAGTTATTAAACTGAAAGCATAAGCAGAAGTACCATCAGCACCAGTCTTAACTATCAACTGTTGTCTAGAAGGCTCATAGCCTATACGATGATGATTTGTAGTAGAAATAAAAGTACTCCAAGTTGCAGCATCAATCAATTGTACCCCTTTATTTACCAATAGATTTTGCACATTCTCCCCATCATACATATAGCATCCATATGAATTAATCCAAGCAACTCCAAAGTCTGTCTTACAAGCTGCACCAGGATTAGTGATACCTTTATGTTTAAACTCTGCTTCAAGAAATTCTGAATTACCAGCCACATTTATAACATAAACAGTATTCTTCTTAAACTGGAAAATTCTGTCTGCATATTCCATAAGAGAGATAATTGAATCACCATCATGAGTTATTACATCTATATTTGAAACTGATGAAGGAAATTTATCATATTGTCCTACTGAAGATTTTAACATTCTGTCAGTATACTTCTTACCATCTTGCTGTACGTTTCCTAAATATGCTCTCCTATTAGCTACCACGGCAGTTTTCCATGAATCTACTTTTATCACATCTGTCTGAGGATGTCCATTTTGAACTTCATATGTTATAAACTTAGGTGGATCAGTCCACCGATTGTTATCAGCTACAGTTCCAAAGTCAGCATTAATATAGTTAAGATCATCAGCTACATTTGTCCTAGTTTGATTACTCCATGGGGCATATGAAAGGCCTGCACTACCACCTGTTAATCCAACAGGAGCTACTCCTCCTGTGTCTTTATTCAAATCTAACGTCATGAGTAGCCAAAGATCAGTATATCCATCCTCACTACTTGCCCAGTAAATCTTAAGTCCTGAAATACGTTTATTTCCAGTATCTGTAGTAGTTGCTGCAGTAGCAGATCCAAAATTAAACTTAGTAGTATCAGCCCCAGGATTTATTTTTAATGATGGCTCCATCCATACAGATACATCTAATCCTGGAGTAACAGATTGGTAACCACTCATAAATGTCATATAAGATAATCCATAGTCAGCTACAGCCCCACCAGAGGCAGCCTCAGTCGTATAATAGGAAGCATCAGTATGAGGAAAGTGAGTAAATAGCTGAGGCAAGCTTTCCTGTTTACCTTCATCATACATAGTAGTAACATAAAATTTATAATTTACAGTATTCGCTGGGTTCCAAGTACCAGTACTATTAGCCCCAGTCGCACTATTCTCAGAATATCCAAGGCCAAGACCCCAATGCATACCACTTAGCTCACTAGCAGCTGCAGTACCATCATTTACTCCAGTATCGGTTAGTTGATTATTAAAACTCCAACCAGCAGTTCCAGCATTATATGAATTGCCTAAATCACCTGCACTTGATGTTGCTGAAGAATTTTTCCATCCCTGAGCCATAATAGCATTCTTACATGCTACAGTACCATCATTTAATGTTACCTCTTCAAAACATCCCTTAATTTCTGCAACCTCAGTCTCAAATGTACCTGCACTTTTAACATACCCTGCATTACTATCAACTCCATAAGTATAAGCAGGAACATAGCCTCGCCATTTAGGTACTGTATTATTATGAGAAGCATCTGCCAGTCTAAGAGCTCCTCCAGTATAATAATGACTTATCCCAGCACTATCGTCACTAGCAAAATCTACACCACCTGCTTCAGTATCTTCTCCTACGCCAATTATACCACTAGCATCTTCAACAAGATAGTATGTCTGTCCAGGAGCCGCAATTGTGTTATCAAGAAAACCATCATAATCAGTAGTGATAGCAAAAAATCCAGTTCCTGCTCCAGTAATAATTCCTGCAGGAGACCCAATAATATATCCTTGCGATGAAACTGTCTGACTTGTTGTAACTGTGATAGAAGTATTACTTGCACGAGCAGTAATAGCTCCAGAATTTGTACCATCACTATAAACAAATGTTCTACCTATCATTGCAGTAGTCCACGTAGTACCTGACCCAGTAACGGTAGTCCCAGATTGAGATGCTGTACCAGTGCTATAAGCAGTTATACCTGATTTAGCTGCATTCATATCCCCAAGAACTACAATTCTGCCAAGTTTATCAATGGCAACATTTTCTAATTCAACAAACTGATTATCTTCTATATCTCTGGGATCAGAACTATTGTTAATTCCACCATGAAAACTTAATATCTTATAAACCTGTTTAGGCATTGGTTAAAATTTCTCCAGTACTTTTCTTACTTTAGCCCAAATCTCGTCATCCTTTTTAGTCTTAGTAACCTTCACAGCTATATCTCCAACTTTTAAAAGTATTGCCTTGAGGCCATGCTTCTTTACAGCTTTTGCCAGTAACATTTTTAACATATTATTTCCCCATTATTTTAAAGATTGATTTCTTAATACTAGTCCATATAAGATCATCCCACTCAGTTGGACTAAGTGCAACGATCTTATCTATTGCTAGAATACCAATTAATATATATTCCCAATTTGCTGATATCATTTCCATTCTAATAACCTCCTTGTTTAGATGATCTTACCCTGCTCATCTCATTTGTAGCTGAGCCTTTCTTCTTAGCATACTCACCAGCATACTGCAAACATCTTTTTCGTTTTGCTGGATCCTTTATTTTATTACATTTTCCAGGTATTGGCATTTTATTTCTCCTTATTAAATAATCTATCTATAGTTTCTTTCAAGTTATTTACCTTGTCAATAAGCTTGATTAAAATTTCATGTATGTTCTTGACTTCCCAGGATAATGTCTGCGTTAAGTATTTTAACACAAACATCAGTGCTACTGATAGTACCCCTACCACTCCAAGATCCTGTATCCAATTGTCCATGTTTTAGTTCGTCCATGCCCTTATCTTATCTTTAGAAAATTCAACTGTTGCCCATCCAGTTCTTACTATTGGGTAAAATGAATATCTTGCATAATCTGCATATTCTAAGAAACTTCCACCCCTAATATACCACCGTCTGCGCACTCCTTCCTTATCTTTTACTACTCTTAAACTATCTAATGGTTTAGTATATAATTGATGATTATGCCCTAAAAAGAAAACATCACCATCGCTATATACTGCTGCCATCTTATCTAGCTCAGTATCTCCATTCTTAGCTCCACTCTTGCCGTGACCAGATACAAAGAAATATTTAGAATTTCCAACTAGTATCTTTGTATATCCTGGCATCCTAAAATATGGTACTCTCAATATGTCTGCCATTACTTTTGATACATCAAACCCTAATATATTGACAGACCGTATCATATCATGATTTCCACCTCTAATAAACAATAGCTTATCTGCTATATGTTCAACTCTCTTGATGAACGATATATGTTGTTCATCTGGTTCCATTGATTGACCCCTCTGTGATATCTTATAGTTAGGAGGTATTAACTCTATATTATCTCCATTCATAATCCACTTTGCATCTGGATCTGAGTCTACCTCATCTATAAATTCATCAAACTTGTCCTGATGATGCTCATTAGCACCATGATGTATATCGGTAGCACAATGCAATCTGAATACCTTATCAGTCTTGTATTCCAAAATATTGCCAGGCTCCACATCTTCCAAAAAAATACTTTCACGCTCATTCTCTGAACTTTCTTCTATTGGCACTGTAAACCATTTATGGCAAGATTTACAACTATATTCCTGTATCGTCCCACTTTTTCTCTTCCTTGTTCCTTCCTTCTTTATCAATATAGATGTACACTTTGGACATATCATGCATTCTCCCTTAGTTGTTTAATAAATCTAATAATAATCCCTACAATAGTCGTTAAACCAATGACAGTGCCGAATAAAGCCGATAAAAACTGAAAGATGGGGGTTGTTATCACTAAACTTCCGATCCAGCCTCCTAGGCTACCTCCTGCTCCAATAATGGGATTCTGTGCTAATGCGTCTAATGCGTTCATTACTTATTCATCTCCATAAAATGTTTTAATGTTCCTTTGCCCTTCACTGTATTATAATGCTTCTTCCAGTATTTCGCTTGCCCTTCTAGGTCAGAAACTTTTGGCAGGGCTGAGGGGACTCTTCGATAGTGAAGTCGACAAAATGCTGCCTGTAATCCAATATTAGATAACAAGCAGAACTCAATATTTCCATCATCGAAACCTAAAGAGAATAACTTATCTCTATATTGAGGTCTATACATCACATAGTTATCCCAGATGTCTATGGCAGTTTGTGGCTCCATCTGGAAAAAGCCTAAAGCAGGACCACCACCGTACTGTTGTAATGTCTTATAGCCCGATTCAGCCTTGCCAGTAACATACAACATTTCTCTAGCATCTTCAGAATCTAATTCTAAATGCTTTAATGCTAGTTTGATAATTTTTCTTATTGATTTTTCCATTAAAAGTTTGCTCCAAAAAATGTTGCGTTATCTGTTACTGCTGCTGTTACATAACTTAGGTATGGATCAAGAGTTGTCCCTCCTTTGCTACTAAAATAAGAACCATTCCTTAGAGTATTACCATTACCTAACTCTACATCTAAATAATCGTAATCATAATCTATAACACAGACCTTAAAAGTATCCAATGAAACTATATCAGAAAGTGCATCTGCATTTAAGACAATCTCATTAAAACCTGATGTACTCCAAGTTGTAAGTTCGTCTGAATATTCAACCACCGATGTTCCTGCCAAAGTTCCTGCACCTGATCCATTAGTATTAGTTAATGGTGTTTCTGCATTTGTTATAGCACCATAATCATATATATCCAAAGTTGCACCATCAGGGCTATAATCTGATTTAAGTGCAATCACATCTAAATCACCATTAGCCAATCCCCTAATATTCAATTTTGCAGATTCAGGGGACACACTAATAGAAGTTGTATCAAATGTTAAAAACAATCTTGATATACTCCATTGTTCTCCACGCCCAGCTGTTACATGAGCAACTGCTATGGAACTAACTTCTTGGTTAGTAATTGTAGCTGTATTAGCAGTAGCAGACCTTCTTGCATCTACCCAGCCTGAAGTTGAATAATGAATTGCTCTACCGTCATTTGTTGCATAAATAGGGTCAGGCATTATTTAACCACCTTTGGCATATAATAATGATCTTTTATATTAGTATATTTATTCTCATCAGGACTTACAGCTATTTTCTCATAGCTAACATAGTCAAATGAATATGGATCGTATTCTTTTTCTTCATTATTCCAATAAGTTACTTTAGCTCCACTTTTAGTTTTTGATAACACAAAGTCTTTAAATTTAAATAAGCTATCATCTCTGAATGTATCTAAAAATACTCCATCATAAATATCAAGATCATCTACACTACTCCAATCACCTTCTACAATAATTACATTATCCTTATCTTCAGCCCATACTTTCAACTTTTCAATTATCTGTGGATGTATCTCCACTATTGTATGAGAATTAACATCTTGAGCCTGTATATAATCTGAACAAATACCCATTCCAAATCCTATCTCTAAAATATCTCCTTTGCTTTGACAGATATACTCTGCACTTTTCTCCATTATTGGAGCTTCCCATGACATCATAACTTCTCTACCATCATCAGTTACAATCTTATCATCTTCAAAGGTTAATATAGTATCTTTAAATGCCATTATTAAAAATCCTGACTTATAACAGCAAAAGCTGTTTCAGAACCTGCATCCCAATAAATACTAATTATATCTGCTTTATCGGCTGTTGTTGTAAGTGTTGGAGCAGAACCACCTGCCCATCTAATTGCTCCATCTGTACCATCCGCAAAAAGAGTATTACCACAAAGGTTTGCACCAGAATCATAAGCCCTCCATGAACCAGATGATATTGTTCGACTTCCAGTATCATCCTGTCCAAGAACTAATAAAAAATTACCAGATGTAGCTGGGAATATAAGATTTAGATACTCACTACTACCACTGTCTAAATTAGCACCTAACTCTACAGTATACTTATTTCCCAATCTAAAATCTATATCCGTATTTGGACCACCACCTAAAATTACAGCAGAATCTCCAAAAGTAGCTGCTATTTCAGCAAATCCTGCTGCACATCCATCAAACTCAACATGACCATCTACATCTAAAGTTAAATGAGCAGTAGCACCTACACTAGTATCTACAGTTCTTAGAGTAGTAGCTCCAGCAGCTATAGTATTAATCAAAAAATAATCAGTATTGTCTGCCGAACTTACATTTTTAAAATCAGTACCACCATTTTTATTGTCAAGATAAATACCATTAGAAGTAGTACCCGCAGTTGCGTCTATTGTAAGACCAGTACAAGTATCTGACCCAGAACACGCAATATCTATTCCAATATTACCTTGAGTACCATCCGTTGCAGCCACCATATCTAAATCAATGCCAGTTTGATTAACAGTCCCAACATGGGTTACACTTTCACAATTCATATCTAAATCAAGTCCAATACCAGTAATAGTTTGCCCTGAAGCTGATATGCCAGTATGGTCATAATCTATATGAAGCCCTTTTGCAGTAGCTGTTGCAGTTAGAGCAGTATTTCTATCTATTATAGTATCACCATCAGGAACTAAAGTTAAATGCCCAACCTCTCCATCGCTATCTACTGTCGATAATGTGGTAGCCCCATTTGCCCCTGAGAATAACCGAAAGTAGTTATTACTATCATAATGTTGTTGATAGAAATTGTTATCCATATCCCATTGTGCAAACAAGTCTCCAAAAACACCGTCCTTAGTAAAATAAATATCTCCACTTCCAGAATCAAGCTCTATGCTTGTTTCCGCCTCTATTGACATGCCTCCAGGATATATAAGATTGCCAGTAGTATCAATAGTTAAACGCTCATTAGAACCATTTTTAAAAATTATATCGTTAGTATTAGCACAATTGAGTATAAGGTCACCATCTGCAATTAAAGCTAAATCAGAATCTCTAGTTCCATCACCAACTGTAGTTATTGTTAAATCGCCTGTATCAGCTACTGTAAAAGTAGCATAATCATCAGCATTATATGATAACTTTAACTGTGTAGATGTGCCAAATATCTCTAAAAGAGTATCTGGGTCTGAAACTCCTATACCTACATTGCCATCAGGAGATAGAACAATATCAGCCTCAGTAGAAGATAAGGTAGCAACAATTAAAATAGCAGTATTAGAAGTATTTTCATGTGGGTCTGTAAATGTTATTTCTTCATCAACAGCATATCCAGTACCAGCATGATTAATAGTAAATTCTGGATTCCCACTACCATCAGTTTCTATATTACATACTAACCCAGAACCAGAACCATCCGTTGATGTTTGACTTATATTATAATGAGTTTGAGATGCCTCCCATGCACCCCCTACTGGAGAAGGAGTTAAATCATCAACAGTAACGACAGCATTATTAGCACCTACCGTTGTAACAGTCAAAGCTCCATCAATAGCCGTTGCAAACTCTGCATAATTAGTAAGATTATAACTAAGTCTAAGTTGAGGAGCAACACTTGTAGGATAGTTAACATTAGATTGAGTTGTAGCTGCTTCTATATCTAAATATGCCTGTGGAGCTGGATTAGCCCCAATAGCATTGCCTATCATCATTTTACCATTACCACCAAAATGGAACTGTTTATCTCCTGTGTCAGCAATCTGAAATTGAAGGGCTCTAGATACTGCAGTTGCATTATTCGCAAAGGATATCATAGCATCAGCGGCAGTGCCAGGTGAGCTACCGCCATCATAGAATCTAATGCTAGAATCGCCATTAGACTCTAAAGAATTAAGAGTTAAAATAGCATCACCACCTGTTCTAGTTATTTGTACAATTCCAGTATCATTGATATTAATGCCTTCATCTCCACCATCATTTGAGATGCGATAATCATTAAGTTTTAAATTACGCCTAAGGTTATGATGATCTCTTGTTACATTACTTGCCATTATATATAAAATACCACATTAATATCTTCATTATCGACAGTTGGAAGAGCATATAATAATTGAGTATTTTCAATATCTACACTATAAACATCTCCTGCATATAAAGCTATACCAGTTGTAGCAGAAACACCACTTGTTCCTATATATACTATTCCTGTATTGGATATATTTGCCATTATATCTGCATGCTTACAATCATTATCAGATAATCGAGTTGGGCCACTACCACCACCACCAACAGTTCTTACATTAAGAGCAAATTGCCCAACTGTAGCATATCCTTTAATTTGGACATCGCCAATATCAATTGTGGGGGAAGTTCCAAGTTCAACCTCTAATTTGCCGCCAGTTACTCCAACCAAACTTCCATCAGAGCCTGCTATATTGACCTTAGGCTGAGGCATTAGAAGCTCTCAGTTACGTTACTATTGCCTGGATTAAAGTAAGAATTCTTCTCAACCATTGGAAGTCCTGCGATCTCTTTGATTTCTGGATCTTGTTGTTGATCATTTATATCAGAGATTTCTCCAGCAAGCATTTTACTATATAATATATCTAAATGCTTAATAAGAGAATGTGTAAACTTCATATCAGTCATGTTAGCAGGCAATGACTGTAATGGGCTAGCTGGTACTTCAGAAGGCGCTATTTCACCCTCATCTGCATCTTCTGCATAGCGATGCACTTTAGGTACAGGAACTTGCCCTAATACATCTATACCAGCCCCTAACTGCTCAAACAATGATATGCTTGGTGATTTAAAATTTCTCATAATTATCCTTTATCCATAATATGCTATAACTGACCCACTATCTAATTCAATAGATGCAAAATAGCCATAAATAGTCCCTGCAGCTGGCAATTTAAAAGTTGCTGGTATAGTTCCAGAAAGCCATGTTACATCACATTCAGATGTATCTACAACAGAAGCTTCTAATGCTGTAATAGCTACAAATGGCCCTGAAATTTCATCAGTACCATCTATGATTACAGCACCTGCTTGCCCTAGTTGTGCATTCTGTGCTTCCTGAACTGTAAATTTCTGTAAAGTTTTATCTGTTTTTGCCATATTTACCTCCTGCCCTAAGGACTGACCGTCCGTGAACGGGCTCGTTTAGTGTTATCGTATTGCTCCAATTCCAGGAGCTATTCTTCTAGAACCCCAGATTCTGGAATTCTCATATCTATTCATTAATGCTCTAAATTGCATTTCATTATATTGCATTCTATCAAGATCCCCCTGATCCTCTGCTATCTTAGCCTTTACATAGTATACTAATGCTTTAGCTAAATATTCTGGTAAATCTATTGTATCTGATTCATCATTTAATACATCTACATTATAATATAAATCTATAGTTTCTTCAAATGTTTGCTGAACAGTAGAACTATCACTACATTTAGTATAAAGAATAATAGATCCTGCAGATGAAACGTCTTTAACTTTATGCAATCCATTCCATTTCCCAGCTTTCTTTAATACTATATAACTTCCATCACTTAAGCTTTCAGGAGAGGCAGAATAGTCATTATCTCCTTGGTCTATCAGTTTAAGTAGCCCATCAGTTGATATATATGTATCTATTTGAGTATCCACCTTGTTAGTTTCATTAATAAAATATCTAGGACTATAAGCGTACTCTATCTCTAGGCCATCAGCTACAGTAGCAGTAGGGCTTCTATATTCTCCATCATCAGTGCCTGTAGCATTTTCAGTCCAAGTTCCTCCAGCTGCTTCACAGGTTGTTTGATTACTATAGCCAGAAAGACTACATACTCCAGCACCTAAACCTTCTTCTATGATGGCTATTTGATTGCCACGTAAATAATATGCATATTTTCTTTTAGACGCCATCTGCATCCTCCGTTGGTGGTGGGTGTATAGATCTAGGTATACTTCTATATTTGCTGTCACTATTATCGTGATGCTTACAACGAATATCAATTATCTTGATAGCATCTTGAGGCATAGTATAATATCGTTGATCTGCAGTAATATCTATACGTTCAACATTAACATGAGTTTCAGCCATCATATTCATCTCATCCAGTCCATCTTTGATGTACGCAATGGCACGACCTGTTTGAGTCATGCCAACGCGTTCCATAAGCTCATTAACCTTCACCATCATCCTCTTCAGATAATAGTTGACTTAAAACTTCAATTGCACCAGCAGCCTTTACTGCCATTGTCTGATACTGATTTAATTGAGATACTAAAGTATCCCGAACCTCTTTCAGTTCTTCATCTGTCTTCCCTTTAAAGTCGACATCTAGTTCTTTTACATGATTATCGGAAAGCTTTACTTCTTTCTCTTTAATAACTGACTTGCTCATTGATTCTCCTTTATGCGTTTGCTTGTTGTTGTTTAGGAGCTGCCATTAAAAATGTTCTGTCATACTCCTCTTTTAAATCTTTTAATCTAGCAGTCATCCATTGATATTCTGTACTTTTCTCAGCTATTTCTTGCTGGTAAGTTTGCACTTCTGCAGCTACTAATGCTTGATATCTTTGTAATTCTGCAGTAAAATCTGCCAGAATATTGTTATTGTTTACAACAATTGCCTCCATAGTTTTTGCAGCATTAGTTAATGCTAAGGCTTGATCTTGTTGCTTATTAAATTGATCAATTGACGTTGTTTGCTGTGCTTCCTGCAGATATTCTCGTGCCAGATTATTAGCATTAGCTAATGCTACCTGCAAATCTGTATTATGTTTTGTAATTTCTGCTTGTACATTAGCTTGATATGTAGCATTTTGATCGTTAAATACATTTAAAGCATTTTGTATATCTGCCTGAAATTCTGCTACTTCGTGATTCAATCTTCCTATTTGAATTTGAGCAAGTTCTGAATCTTCCTCAGTTTCAAGAAATGTTTCTAATTGCCCTGTATCAAACGTTTGAGTAGGAGCTGTATATGTAGGAGGATTCCCCGATATATCAGCCTTAGCTATAACACTTGCAGTACTTGTTGAGGCACCTGCTGCTGTAGCATCAGCATTTGTTGCAGCACTATAAGATACTGTACCAACACTGGGAGCACCTGGTGCAGTAGCACTTAAACTAAATGTCGATATACTTGTAGCACCTAAATTTGACTGTAAAGATTTTATACCTGCATATATTACTACTAAATAAACTTTATCTTTTGGGAAATATTTAATACCAGTACTAGCATGGTCTAATGCTGTTCCATCTGTTTCTGCTGGAGCATTGTTCACATAATATGCTCTAAAGCCATCATCAGTCCCATCTGGAATGGGATATACATTAATGACTCCATTATCATCAATTGCATATGCAGGATTATATTTAGAAGCAAAATTTAGACTCTCAGTATCTACTACTCTTGATTGCATTGAGGCTGGAATTTTCCTACAAGATCTCCATGCAGTGCTACCATCAGTATCGCCATCTGCACCTGCTTCTCTAAGAACAGATATTACTTCAGCCCCTCCTATATCAAGTCCATTAGAAGCTGTAGTTGAACTTTCCCTAACAAACAATTCTACATCTTGAGGTTTGATAGATAACCATCTATGAGTAACATCAATTACACCATCATTTAAAAATGATGAAAATTCAGGCCTACTAGGAGCAGTAGAACTACCATCTATAGTTAGACCTGTTATTCCCATTACCTGCTCTTGAAAATCTGCCATTTAAGTTCCCTTATTAAAAAGCCGCCACTCCCTCTCGAGGAGAGTCAAGAAACCACGAGAGAGAGTTTTGGCTTTGATTGTCTATGCTATACTAGTTCAATACTTACAGTATCGATTCTTACTTCATTGTCAGCATGAGCAGCATCCCAGTCCACATTAAGAGCTACAGCTAAACCACCAGTTGTATCCATGGAAGTTAATGCCGTTTGCGCAATAACATGAACAGCTCCTAAAGCATCTGTTCTGATCTCAGCAATTGCAGTACATGTTCCACTACTACCAGTTGCTGTTACATGAACATCAGCCTCAGCGAATACTATATCACTATCAGCAACATCAAGAGCTGCTCCAGTAGCAATAGCTGAACCGCCAAAGTTAAGAACAGGCGTTAAAGTATCTGTACCGTTACTATCAATAACAGTGCAAAATACTTTAATCCTAACTATATCGCCCACTTCTAAGGTGTTTGCTGGAATCGTATATGAAAATATATCTGCCGCAGTAGTCGTATTTTCATGTTCACGTCCAGTACCAGCCTCAGAAAACAACTTTTGAGATAATGAATTATCTACCTTATTTTGTCCGTATAAAAGATTAGCCATTATTCATACCCCCTTAGGATGTTTTCCAAACAGCGTGAGCTTCGGGCATTGAGAATTCCATACCAGCTTCGGTAAGAATTTGATCAACCCTTCGATCTACACCACTGTTTTCAAGTGTTTGAACTCCAACGTAAATTGAAGTATCTCTATTTATTCCGTTTCCGACCAATGGACGATAAGCGCAATGTTTCATATTTACACCAAGTAAGGCAATATTTGTGCCATCCAAGTGTACATTACGACTTATATTGATATCGCCATATACAGTAGAGATTGTAGTTACATCAACTCCTAGAACTTTCTTCTTGCCAACAGCAGACATATCAGCACGACCTAAAGATCTTGCTTCTGCAGTGCCCACAGTAGTATTAGGACTGCCGCCAGTAAATGGCTGCATAATACCAACATTGTTAGCAAAGTATCCAGATAATTTATGTAGCCAATTGTAAACTGCTGTAGAACAGAAGAATACAGTTGGAGCTGCATTGTTATATCTAGGATCTAACAAGTTAGAAAGATCATCTAAGAAACTATCTTGAGATTTTGTAGCAATAGGTAATGAGAAAATATTACCGTTCTGTAAAATCCAATCAACAGCTCCTTGAGTTGTACGATATGCTGCATTTTGAGAACCAAACAGAAGACTCTGTTCAATATCCCACTTATGCTCAATGAGCTTTTCTTTCCAGATACGAGCCCATTCATTTCCTTCATACTTCAGTACGGTAGCACGATCAGTGTTATCCATAACCATTGAAGTTTTCCAGAT
>Ga0080013_1003257_pt1 | contig 17436 bp, 32 predicted proteins | sample ETNvirenome_6_85_FD_69236 | JGI IMG/M metagenome (GOLD analysis project Ga0080013, IMG submission 69236) | Marine viral communities from the Pacific Ocean - ETNP_6_85 (SPADES assembly) (version 2) | ecosystem: Environmental > Aquatic > Marine > Oceanic | place: Pacific Ocean | collected 2013-06-19 | reverse complement strand
AAACTTCACATTAGGGGGCACTGTGTCGACGAGGGTTTCGTTATCAAAGATAGGGTCGACGTTCGAAGTATCTGAGGTAGTTGCAAATATATCATCACCAGGAGGATGAACTACTACACATTCGGTGACTGTAAACCCACAAGCATCTAACCATTTCTTAAAGGTTTTAGTGGTAACAGAGAGGTCTTCATGCTTATTGAATAGCGCGAGCATTACCTCCCTACTGGCAAACATTCCGCTGTATAAAGAGATAAAGTGATTGATTTTCGTTTTAACTATCTCGTTATATTCATCTTCAAAGTACATAGAATTCTCCTAAGATTTTCTATCGAAGAGTCTCGGAGGGTGGCCCCTCACCGAAGAGGGGGCCACCCGTAGGGACTCAAGAAGAAAGTTCTCCACTAAGTAACAAATCATTTTCTCTCATGCCGTGAGCGACTTCGTCTCTATCTTCAAATACGAAACCTTCTTGTTGAATGATAGAAGGCCATTCGGTTACTGGTGTCAGGTAGAAGGGTGCAAAGGGAGACAGTTTTGAGAATGATCGAATGTAACCAGCAGATGAAGGGAAGTTGCCGGGGCATGGAAATACAGATGAGTAGTGTCGGATGAGATTGAGTCTCGAGTGATACTCATGAACCCATGATTGATCCATAAGGACCGAACCATATGTCGTGGAGATATTGATGGGGGGATCTGTTACTCGTTGAGGAGCTTCATCCTCGTATTCGTTAGTAGCATGATACCAACTATTCACTCGCTTCAAGTAGTTCTCGAAGCGGGGTTCTCCAAAATATTTTCGGCGGATTTCAACCTGGCCCTTGCGGGGACCACGGGTGAGGGTGTGCTCGATAGTCTCACATTCCCTGTCTCGTTGACCAAAGGAGATGGTGGGTTTCTTCACTGCAATATGCAGCATTCCCCCAACCTCTATGTTCTTTGGAACACCGAACGTCTCACTGACTCGTCCACAGTCGATCAAGAACTTGAGGATCTGAAGGTAGTGTTGAGTTTGGAACTCAATGGGACAAGTTGAGAGTCGTAGGATGGGAGATTCACTACAAGTTTTGAAATCTGCTACAAAGATCTTGTTCTGCTTCTTATGGTAGAGAAGCATATCGAACTGTGCTAACAAAGTTCCGTAGTCTGGATGCTCATACTTTCCTATGATTTCCTGACCAAGAATATCAAAGTGGTTAGCATTAAGGTATTCTAGGAAAGTTTTATTCTTCCCGGGGATTTTAAACTTGGATGAGGCTTCAAACCAAGCAACTGCAGTGAGCATATCCCTCTCTTCTCGGACAAGAATTGAACTACGCTCTTCACCAATTATACCTCGATTGTTACAAATCTCTGATAATTCTTCCTTACGCTTTTCTAACGTTAGATTTAGGTTACGTAAGGCTACTTCGGGTAACTCAGTGAGATACTCTGCTCGAAGGTGAAACCAAGACCCCCTTGAAAGAGCCGATGACCACCGAAGTGAGGGTACCAGACCAAGCCTCCGGGAGAGGTAGTACTGGAAGGGACAGTGCAAGCACATCTCATAATCAGAACTACGGATAGTGGGGTTTCGGGGAACAAACCCGTAGGCCTCCAACCATTCCTTTGCAGATTTCCCCTTGCCTTTAGGGAGCGGTACTCCCTCTGTCTTCGGTGGCATCGTTTTCCTCCTCAGGAATTAGATTAGGATTTGAAGAACTTTGAGAACCATGGTCGGAGCCAAGCGCCTGCGGCGATTCCCGCCACGGCAACCAAGACAGTAAACCAGAGTGTTCCGAGGAATGCGGACATTTTTGTTTTCTCCTGAGAATGAATCTCACTGATTTGTACGAGACGGCCACTGTAACCGCTGCTGCCCCAATGAGTATGGGCACGTAGATCCAATGTAGATACTCCTTCAACGCAATGTTGAGAAGAATCAAAAGAACCCCAATCACTATGGAGGTTGCTCCGTTGAATGTAGATAGGAACGGAACCACCATAGATAAGGTTCCGAAGAGGATACAAATCCCTCCTATCCATGTCAACACTGATAGGTCATTAAGTGATGATTCTGTGAGCGCTGTTGGTGTTGGGATACCAGAAGAGTTTATGAGTGGGGAGGTTGCACAACCCACGAGGAACAGAAGGATTGCATAGAGGATGGGCTTCCATCCTGTAATGATCATCCACCTAATATTTCCTACCCACCTCATGCTTCATTCCTCATATTACCCATAGCTCCTACGCCCCCCACTCCTGTAAGCATGCCGACTCCTTTGAGGACATTGGAATCTTTGAACAGCTTCGGCATGTGATCGTATGCGGCAACGTATTGTTCTGGGTTTTTAGTGCCAGCACCTTTCATTGTTTCAACAAGTCCAGGACGAATTTTATCCCAATTTTCTAGAACCCATCGTCGCCCCGGTCCCACCTTCATACCTTCCTTCTTCATAAAGTTGATGGCAGCTAGATTAGCTTGTAGTTCTCTTTCGGCCATTGGTGCTATTGCATACGCCTTGTGTCCAATATTTCCTAAGTGAGTGGCATGGCCTAATTCGTGAAGAAGTGTAAAACCTAAATCACCTTCAGATACTTGAGTGCCAGAAACTGCATGGGGGTTTCGATAGTTTCGTTGAGGATGTTTTGTTGCTACTTTTGCCTCCCCAAGATATCTATGGGCCGGGGGATTTTGTACTCGACCATAATTTCCCACGTTAGTAAATTCATCAAGGGTCAAGAAATTAGGATTGCTTTTGAATGTTCCAGCTACTGGTCTTTGTAGCATCTCAGGAAATTTAGCACTAACAAGTTGGTGTGCTTTTTGACCGGAAGGTCCTGCTGCCTTGGGGAATTGGTGACCCATGAATTTCATCAGCAGGTCTATCATTTTTTGGTTTACAGCCACGTCTAACCCCAGAACTTACTGCCGAATGCCGTAAGAACGGAGACGACGACAGCAACAAAAGCACTAATGGTGTAGGTACGACCACGACTAAAGGATAGCTCTTTTTGAATATGACTAAGGTCGTGCTCTATACGATCCAGTTTCTGATCCATCGTATTGAGGCGGTGGAGTATGGAGATACGATGTTCGTCCCAACCATTGTTTAATTCTGTCATAAGTTTTCATCCTAAAACAGAGAGCTATTGTTGCGGTTTCTTTTTCGTTTTTTTGGCTTATTCGTTGGCGGACCCCAGTTCTCACCCCAATCGAACGGCTTGTACGGGTCCGGTGGCGAGGGCTTTCTCCGCTTCGCGGAGCGACGGTTAAAGTCTCGTTCCTTCGCTTCATCTCTCCAACTTCTTCGGGTGTTGCGGGTCTGTGTTGCGCTAGGGAAGAAGCCGCTCATCATTCCCCTGGGCTGCTCCCGGTTCTGCATACTACTGTTTGCCCTCCTGGCATCGGCCATGGCCTTCATGGATTGTTGCTTTACCCATGGACCAATCCACGCTGTGTGCTTTTTTATGTCTGCGGTGGCTCTCTTGGTGTATTCTTTTCCATAATCAAGAAGTGGTTGAGCTTCTTTCATAAGCCGGTCTACCTCAGGCTGCATGGCTGCCATCGTCGGACCAATGGATCGTATTAGCTCAATCGTGTTATCATAAGGAGTTCCGGCGCGTTCACTCTTTGGCTTGCGTGCTGACCGGGTTCCTCCGCCACTCTTTGACTCGCTCCTACGTACGTACTTCGGTTGACCGCCGCGAGTTGATTCTACCGAATCCCGGGTCGGTTGGCGAACGCGCCTCGACCGGTCAGCGCTCCTCCTACTTGTCGCATCTTGGGCTCGCTTACGGACACCTCCCTTTGCGCGCCTTGCAAATTCCTTACGCTCGGCTCGAGTCTTCGGAGAAAGTCGACCGCCTCGAGATATTCTGTCTAAGTAGCCTGATCTAGGCATGACTATTTACAACCTTCAGCGACCCGGAGGTGGAGGAATCTGCGCAGCCCTACCTGAGGAGGAACCACCCTTAAACTTACCTCGGCTAGATGCCTTTGCCTTACGTTTAGCAGACCCGAATGCACCTGTTTTTTTAACTTTCTTTTTCTTCTTAGGCATTTTATTTCTCTCTTTCTAGTCAGCCGATAAAGCGACCAATGATGACTACAGGATCACCATTTGCTGACGCTGTTTGAATTGTACAAATTACCTTGGTTACACCACCAAGGTAAACACGACGTGGAACACCCAGTTTGAGTCCTGGGGTTCCGTCTCCTGAATCTAACGAAACGATGCCAGAAGGCATAAGGGCTACTAGATTGCTGGCATCTGCATCTTGTGCTTCAGCGTCAGCCTGGATCTCATAATTATCATAGTTTACGAGGGGAACCCAGAAGTCTGTTGTGTTAGCAGTTGTTCCACTATCAGTTGAACCACATAGATTTGCATCTTGGTCGCAAGGCCACAACCTACTTTGTGTGCCCCCATTAAATGGAACAAGACCATAGAGAGCAACAACTGGGGTATCTTGAGCGGGTGCGTCACCTATCCAACAAACGTTAACCTCCAAGTGGAAACCAAGACCGGGAACGATGATGGGTCGAATCGACCCTGTTCCTGGTGCAACCCCTACTTGAAGGTAGGGATCGTCCCACGAGGATGTTGCGGTCGTGGCGTCAGTGTTCATGACGAATACTGTGCTGCCAATAGCAGTGGAGCCTGACCCAAAGAGGGGATCCCCAGTATGGTAGGCCTTATTAAAGTCAGAAAGAAATGCCATTACAGGACTCCGTTAATGAGGGCTCTTGCTGTCCACTCTCCAGCAGACCTTCGTTGAGCTATTGTAGAAGAAGGAATAAACCAGAAACCAATCTTGTACTCCATGAGTATACGGAGTAATGAGTCCACTGAGAAGTATGGTTTAGTAACTTCCTTTGTGGGTTTCAACATGAGGGCTGGAGAGCCCTCAAGGAGTAGTATAGGGTTGTCACAGGAATCTCGCAATCTTTTGACACAATCCAGGAATCTCTGCCGGTCCTTATAGTGGAAGCAGTTTTTCGTGATCTCTCGGAGGCTCCCTTTCCTCTCGATAAGGGTGTTATTCTCATGTCCTTGGAGGGCATAGTCTGCCGTATCTAATTTCTCCTTGACAATATGGAGGTTGATACGGGCTGTGCGGGGCTTCTCTGCAGGAGTAGCGGGATCCCACATAGAGAGGGTCTTAGGGAAGAGAAGAGGTTTCTTCTCCCGGGTATCTTGTATAAGAATCCAATCAAGTTTCATTGGGGTTTGTGGGTTCGCTCACTACAGATTCGAGACTTTGCTCTATCTAGGATCGCCTCAACAAAGGGAACTGCCATTCTGTAGAACTGTCCAATATGTTCATTGGAGTACCCTGCAAACTTGAGCTCAATAACCGCGTGTTCGGTCGGGCTGTCGGGGGCTACGGGTCGGTTGAAGGGGAGGTTGTCTCGGTTGGCGATATCATAGACACGCTTCCGGGAGAGACCTGTATGAGTCGCGGTGATGGAGACGGGAAACCCCTCGTTGAGGTAGTCTCGTACTGCATCCTGTCTTTGTTGCACTGAGGGATGGTGTGGGTTCATATCCCGATAGTATGTTTACCGCTTGTTGATTTCAACCCCCCACTCAAGGGGGATCTTTCGATTGTGTAGATCTTGGAGTTGAGACCAATAACCCTCAGTCTCCTCTAGGTTGATTGCGGAGGCTACTGCCTTGATTGTGGGGTCGATTGCTTCCTGCTTGCAGTCTACATATAGGGCGTCGTATATGTTGAGAAACATGTGGACGCAGGGCCTTCGGGAATTTATTGAGGGAAGGAAGTGTTTGTGTATCCTGTGTTGAATCCGAAGCAGGGTGTTTCCTGCGGTGGTTTGGACAGGAAAGTTTACAATTTCGTTTACGTCCCACTTGTCGCCACCTAGGAAATATCGAGACTGCCCAGTAAAGGACAGCATGCAATAGCCGTTTTGGCGAACGTCTCGGATTATTCGGTCTTGCCATTTGTAGAGTCCTGGTCTGTGGATAGGACGTTGATTAACAATATCACGAAAGAATGAGTGGGGAAGTAGTTGCCCCGTCATAGCAAGAAGTTGTGATTGCATGGTTGCGGAGCCTGAACGGAACAGGTCCGCAAAGTTGATCATCTTACCAGCTTGTCGGTAATCATAGAAGTTAGGATCAGACTCAATGCCTTCCCCGAAGATTTGTAGAGCGCGTTGTTTATGAAGGTCAGTTCCATCTCGATACGCTCCCATGAGTGCTGCATCTCCCGAGAGAAGGGCGGCAACTCTGAGTTCAATCTGTGAGAGATCGAATTCCAATATGGCACCGTTTCTGTAACGAGATCGGATACAGGCCTTGATGGACTTGGGGAATGTTTGGGCACTTGGCTTTTTGCAGGTGATTCTACCCTGCAAGGTTCCACCTTCTGTTCCCTTGGAGTCTTTAGAGAATGTTGGGACTGGGTACCAGGTAGGGAAGGCGAGGTGGGTGTTACTAGTGCCATGTACTGCGCCTTTCGTTGGTACAAGAACCGAACTACGGTCGCTCGGTCGATTCCTGCGATGTCTTAGCAAGGGAAAACAGTACGATGATATCAGCTTTTGTGAAGAACTGTGTCTCTTTGCTAAACGAAATACTCCCCTAAGAAGATGATTTTTTGGGAGGTTATCTACCAGGAGGTTTCGATTCTCTTCTGAAAAAGAAAGCTCTTTCTTTTTAGGGGTTACCTGCAAAAGAGAGTTATTACGAATAGAGGAAGTGGATAAGACATAAGATGCTAATCCCGAAGGTAAAGATGATGAGCAATCGGTAGAATCCGAGTATTGCGTCATCAAATCCTTTATTTGAGAAACGGTTTCGCATTGAATCACTCCATCGATTACGTCGCAGGTCAATGAAAGAAGCGCTGCTTTGCTCTTGCCAGATCCGGTTCCTTCTAGAAGTAATCCGTATTTCTGAAGGGCGGTGGAGCTGCAACGTGTAATTCGTTGTGTGAGTTTGTTTTCGAGTGTATTTAAAGCGGGTAAGTCCATTGGTATACCGGCTTCGGACATTCGTATGCACGTCCAGATCGTATCGGAATAGAATTTGATGCACCAGTCTGAAAGTTTCGGGGAGTTAGGAAAGTCTTTACTAATACGACGTGCAAGTTCTGATATCGCCAGATACGTGTTATGTGTATCTTGGGCGTTGTACTTAAGGAGGCCTGGATCCTCTGGAGAAGAGAACTTCTGTCCTTTAAGGGTGTTGGATTTTAGGTAGCGATGGGTGCCCAGGACAGGACCAAGAGCCTTTAAGGATTTTTCTGGGCGTGTTTCGTCGTGGAGGTAGTTAAGGACTGACAGGTCAATGAGTAGTTGATGTTCAAGTCGAAAGCGAAACTCAGGAAAGATACGAAGGTATTGAATATCAAACTGTAGATTCATTCCTAGGATTACCTGGGAATGGGAAAGCCATTTGGCCAGGCGCATCCTTTCCTCCGGCTTGTGCATTTGAAAAACCATTGTTTGCCCTGGCGATGACTGTTGTAAGTATGTTGAAACGATGGATGAGGTCTGATCCAACGCTTCCAACTGCATGGAGAATGGTTCGCTCTCCATAAGAGAGGTTGGGATCCTTCTCGGCTCGCTCAATAACGTACTCACAGATGGTTTTGTGTTTAGAGGAGGGATCGGGATCGTCTTCGGTTTCGGATTTAGATTTGGGTTTAGTGTCTGTGTCAGACATGGGATGTTTCCTTTCGGAAGGGTTAGAGCTACCGTTAAAATCAGATCCTCTTTAGCTACTCCGTCCACATAGAGGGAATGTTGAGGATTAAAGACGGTTTGTTCAGGTAATTCTCTTTGGAAAGAAGGAGTAAAGTCACAAGCTCCATAAGTTTCAATATCCAAGCTTATGACCCTAGAGTCAATACTTGTCATTGTGGACTCCTTGAAGGGACTATGTTGGGTTCGGAGGGGGTTGCCATTGTTCCATCTAGGCAATCGGATACTAGTTGCATGTGGGATTGGACGGTGTTAATGAGATTATTATTTCGAAGGACAGCAGCAGGGTGGTATGTGGAAAACAAGTGGAATGGATATGAACCCATATGATGCAAACCACCATTGAATGTGAATGCCTGGGAAAGAGACATCTTGTGGCCTTCTAGGATGTGCTTATAGAAGGCAGTGGTTGCAGGGGCACCAAGAGTTACGATGATGCGTGTAGCATGTGGCCCATAAGAACGGAAGAGAGCGTGAATATCCTGGCTTAGGAAGGTAGCACATTCTCTGTAATGACGTGGTTTAGGGGCCTCATTTGCCTGTGTATAGCAACGTACTCCGTTCGTCAGGTATATTGATGCACGGCTACGGAGATCTATTCCGTCTATGTAGGACTTCTTTACGATTTGGCCGGAACGTCCTACGAAGGGGCTTCCTTCCTTGTCCTCTTGGAAGCCCGGGTTCTGCCCAATGAAGAGGATAAGGGGCACTGCGTCTAGCGATTCTTCTTCACTCCAATAATCAAAGATTTGGGGTAGGGGAAGAGATTCTTCAAAGACAGTAGGGATGCACGGGATATTTGCGTGTTCGTGGAGATCACATCGATCACAGGATGTTTGGGGATACAATTTCAGTTCATTGACTGGCTTATCCCTTGGTATGGGTCTCATCGCATGGTTACCTCCTTAGGTTATAGATGAGTGGGGGGACACTATAAACGTATTAGGTTTCCATGTCCAGACTACCGAGTTGACGTGTCATCCGTAATTCACGGATAGAGGAGTCAAATCGTTCTTTGGTCCAGGTTGATGCGCTGGTCTTCAATCCGATATGGAGAGATAGATCAGAAAATCGTAGTCGAATGGGAACTTCACCCTCTGTTGCATCAGAGAAGAGGAAGCTCACCCCTGCGTCGAATAGACTATCGAGGCGGTACTTCCACTCATTTAGGTTAGTTTGGGTGAGAGATGAGAGATGGAGGTCTTTTGTTGATTCAATCAGGGCATGAGTTTTAGGATTCATACGGACATATGAACCATTTCCTATCTCATTCCAAGAAGCATCAGGGTCAATCTTAAGGGGTTCATCTGTGTATTCCCAACAAACTTTGTCCTTGTTCTTAATGCCATCTAGATCCCAAACTATTTGGTTCATTATTAGTTCTCATTGTTCTTCGAAAAACGTAAGGGTCCCTTTAGTGGGTGGAGTCCAACCCCACATATTGTCGTCGGGATCTATGTTATTGTCTTCGTGGGGCACATAAGTAAAATCGTCGTTTTTAGAAAAGATGGGGGTTATATCTGATAAAAGATTAGGAGGTGTAACGACTGCAAGGGGGGTGATTGCTAAGGTATGATCTACTTCACCTGATTCTGACTCTTCGTCTAATAATTTGATGCGAACGATCATATAAACGACAAAACCTCTCTTTTTGTTCAAACAAGGCATTACAGTTATTTCAGAATCTTTGATTCCTTCCATTAATTCTTCGTATACTTGTTGGTAATAATCAGGAAGATCTTCAGGAGACATGTTGAAAGGTGTATCCATGGGTAGGTTCCAGGGTGTAAACAAAAAGAAGACAAAATCACGGGGTGTCGGTGACACCCTCGAAAAGATTATACACAAGGCTACCCTTGGTGCTGTGAAACCTTGTGAGGGATGTAAAAAAAGAAAAGCGGCTCTAAATAAAGCATTTCCTTATGCCCCCACCAGAGAACGCACGGGTGGTTGTTCGAGTTGTAAGAACAAAAAGAAGTAATACCTCTTTATAGACGCGAATCCATAAAGAGGCAGAGGGGAGAAGAGACGGGTTAGAGATCAACCATCAGTCGTGGAATCATGGATCTCTTGCGATATCTGTGCAACCTTACGGGCTGCTGAAGTGAGGTTTTTCTTCCATAGATATTGTTGGAAGTTTTCTTTAACCATTAATCCGCAACCGTCACACTTCTCCTCATGGGAGTTTAGTTCTACAGAACAGTTATAGATATCGGAAGAAATCTCTATTAGATCTTCCGATATCTCTTTTAATGCCTCCCTAGATGCTGACGGATACATAGGAGTACCTTTCAACTTGGTAGGAGTAGTATTTGAAGGGGGAACCCAACTATGAGTTCTCTCCGAGTTTCTCGAGGAGGGTGGTTCCTGCTGGTGTGGATCCGAGTACTTGCTTCGCAAGCGAGGCCCTTGCTGCTCGTTCCTTTGAATCTGCTTGATGGAGTTCTGTTCGGAGTTCGTGGATTTCCGCTGCAAGTTCTGCGCTCTCCTCTTCTAAACCCTCCAATTCTTTATGAAGGTTTTCGATCTGTGGGGGGATATTCGTAGTTGTTTTATATGCTGCGAACGACGAATCATATCGATTACTGACACCTGACATTGCAATGGTAATAGTGGCTGTGTCTTTGTGTCGGGGCCATTCAACACAAACTTCTATTTCAGGGCACCATCCAAAGAGAGATAAACCAGCAGAAAGTTTTGCTATATCATCTCTTCGGAATGTACGTTCAAACTGGTCCTTTTGACGGGCCAAACAGTCTTCAATCTCTTTTATCTTCTTCTTCTTTTCTTTCCAGGTTACATCTAGGGATTTCATTTCTGCACGGAGTGCAATTTCCCAATCACTAAGAGCGATGGCAACAATGTCATCTTTACTAATTGACGCATCAAAATTGATAGTGTTAGATGCATTTTCCATTAAGGTCAGGAATGAGTCATTACTCATTATCGTTCTCCTTTGAGCACTTTGGCTCAGTTATAAAGCCAAAACGAATGGCTTCTGATCGAATAAAGTCTAAGATTACTCTCCGATTACTTCTATCCTCTGTGAACTCCATATAAGTGGGAGGATGAACATAAGGGAGCATATTGTGTAAGGTTCTGTTGTAGTAATCGCTTAGTTTTAGTTCTACCTCATTTTTTTGTAACGTGTCAATGATATCTCTTAACCCTGATTCTACATCTGTTGTGCGTTGGTAACCCCAAAGACTTAATCTAGGCACACCTGTAAGTTTTCGTATAACGTCAAGGATAGAATGTACAAAATCCTTTAGATCCCAGGTTAGATAATCACCTTTACGATGACGAATCGCATTGCGGTTTACTTTTCGTTTGTAGAGGGAACGCTTTGCTGCTTTCTTATCCCATCTTATTTCGTCTTGTTTATTTCTAGCGATGCCTGCTTTTGCCCAATCCTTCATAAACTCAGTACCAGAGAAGGAGTAAGAAGATCCCTCATTATCTTGTAGGAATTTTACAATGACTTCAACCTTTGCGTGCCGGTCTATAACAGCACCCCCCGATTTGTCGAAATATTGTGCAGGAGAATTTGACCCACTGTAACGAGGTCGCCATTTTATTTGCGGGTAAATGATTCCTTCTAATTCGTTTAGTTTTAGTATTGCTTCTTCTTCAGAGGTGGCATGTACCACTGATTGTGGACTGGATGCATGTGCCTCCTGGATTTCACATGCATCGTTTGAGAATTTGTATGTGTGTTCATCTAATTTGACGTAGGTTTTTACTTCATTCATTAGAAATCACCGAGGAGGTAATCTTCGGAAGTCTGTTGACCAACAAACTCGTCGTTATTCCAATCATGAATCAGATTATGAAGTTTGCTAGTACGAGAAGATAGATCGAAACGGTTTTTATCACGCCACACATCAGTGTAGGCGTTGAATAGAGACCACTGATTACGAGCCTTGAAAGATTCATGTTCTGTGTTGTACCACTGTTCTAATACAAGTGGTGCATGTTGCCATTTTAGGGTGTTATCTCGACAAGATTGTACTACGAAATCATGTACCTGGCTATTTACGAGTCGAATGGACTTCATATTATTGGTGTCTTTTTCGATCTGTTTAGCAACATCAAATATTGTTTCTGCTTTATCCATGATCATGTATTTGAGGTTGTTAGCAGCATTTTCAGTGTGCTTGTGACTGAGTTGATGCTCTGCCCATACACAACCATTATCACATACACCAACATTCTGTCCAAGGAGTAGCCTAGCACTAATGGTGCTGTTGGTGGAGGTCATGATGCCTCCGGTGAGAGACCACTCATTATTTGATGTTAGATCGGGATGCTTGATTTGAAAGCCAGCCAGCATACGTTGGTTGTCGTTTGAGAGATAGTATTCCCACTTGTCTAGTTCGAATCCCATTCGATCAAAAGTCTTCATGGTCATATCGACCATGTTTGAGTGGGGAATGGGATAATGTCGACTACCACGAGAAGCAGGGATTGGAAGATGATTGATGTCAGGTTTTTCAACCTGATTTCCCCAGTTACCCATTGCGTTGAATCCCATAGTTATTTCCTTTTTGTTTCTTCGCCTTTGGCGAATGCATAAGTGTAGACGGTTAAGATAACGATTGACGTTATCACTATGATAAGAATTGTTTCAGTCATCAATATTCTCCACACCTGAACGTTTTTTAGCGGTGTGGATAATATTTAATGTATCTCTCTGCGATTCTGCTTCGTCTGCCATTTCTTCAATGTAGGAGTTAAGAGTGTCAATCCTGGTTGATGTTATTTTGCGTACTGCTAATAACTTTTCAATAACATCGTGAGACCTTGAAATAGCCTCGTCTATTCGATCGTGGACAACCTCCATGTTGTCAAGTTCTTCAAACATAGTTCTACCTTTCGTTGTTGGGTTTGAAGTAAAGAACATTAAAAAACCTCACTCCCCCAATAAAGGGGGAGCAAGGCTGAAAGGGGGAATGACTAATCACCTGAGAAGTATTTATCTACTTCTTCCTGTGGCATACGACAGATGGTTTCATAACCACCAATTGCTGTATTACACGGAAGACAAACCAACCCACGTACTTTGCCTGTTTTGTGACAATGATCGTGGACGAACTTTGTGGATTTGATACCACACAATTTGCATTTGCCTTCTTGAATACTGAAGAGGTAGTCATAGCCTTCTTGGCCGTCTACACCATGTTGCTCACGCATGGCATCACCGTATTTCTTACGGTAGTGTCGTGACCGGTCCATCTGAGCCTTCTTCTCTTTGTTCTCTGCATTCCAGGTGTTCTTCCACATGTTATGCATGTCTCCTTGTCATCAAGGATTGACCTTGGTCCTGTATTGCGTCTTGAATACCATCTATAAATGCCTCGTGGGCTTCTTTTGAACGGGCTTTAACAAACGCAAATTTCGAAATGATTAGTCCCGATTCATCTTTGTGGAAGAAGGCTGTAGGAGCATTTCGACCTTCTGGCTCACCCCACTCGAGAAACCATGAGAAGATTGTAAATCGGTTATTTGCGACTTCTTCATGCCACATGTAATCGACTCGAACATTCACATCGTCATGGTCCGGGATAAGTTCACCTGCCATTGCAAGTTTACTCATCAAAGGGACCAATACATGAGCGGGAAGTGACTCATCTTGAATGATCTGTAATAGGACGGGATCACAAGTGTCATGATGAAGGATACATTCCAGCACACTTTCATTGCCAGGAACTGATGGGCTCCATTCCTGGTTATAGAAGAAATCATGGTTAATTGTTGAGGTCATAATCCGCTCTTTCTGTCACTTTGTGACTAACGAAGTTTCCAATACCACTTGGGTACCTCTTGGTATCCCCTTTCGAAGTGATATGGTGGTTGAGAACATTCTGAGGAGGGTAAGAAACTCATTTGCTGTTGGACCCTGGGGTCAGACTCAAGGATCATGAGTATCTCTTCAAACTGATCATCAGGGATATGATTGATGAGATCATCTATGGTCATGGCTAGGAGGGCCAATCCCATTGGTGCATCAACTAAATCAATGTAATCAGAACAACCATGTTCCACCATCTCTTCCTCAATAATGGCTAATTCATGCATTCACATCTCCTTTCATGTTTCTTTTTCGGGGGCACCGGAGAGGCAGCCGCTCTGGGCTGCCTCTCCACGCCCCAACCCCCGTAACTCGGAGAGGATATCTGTGAGGATATCCAACAAGATTTCTGCTTGATCTTCGGTCATGGGTTGAGTTCCTCTTGTTTTCTCTCTAATGTTTTTAGAGAATGAGAGTAGGAAAGTACACTTCAAACGAAGTTTCCAGGGTCAAAGAGCCTAGTTCCAGACACCGTGTTATAGAGATGATTCTCTCTCTCTTCTAATCTTATTACTGCTGCGAGTGTCGGGTTGGAATATTTATTCTTTGTCTGTTTGGATCGACATCTACCTTCACATTTAATCACCGGATCTGGTAGTGATGACATCACCTTGTTAGGTGGTCGAGGTGCTGTTGGGTTCGGGTCATGGTAGAACACACGATTTCCCTTCTCATCAAATTTATACGCATACATTACAACTCCTTTCATATGTTGGTAATGGTGAGATTAGGTGGGCAGGGTGCTGTGGTGGTTTCCCAGTAGTCGGCGGAACCCATTTAGGGCTGTATACTCACGCCTCCCACCTCCAGCACCTTTTCGGTAGTGGTCTAGCCTCGACTACTCCCTATCCTCACCCTCTAGAGATCGCTTCCCGAGTTGCTCAAGTATCTCAATCGCACCCTCACGCGCTGCGACTCGCTGACTTGGGTGCTGTTGAATCTCCGCGAAAATCATCTCCGCTATCCTGTCAATCAACTCCTCAGCCAACCATCTGGTTGTTGTTTCTTGGTTGTTCATTGTTCATCCTCCTGACTAATTTCTGAGGGGTTCTCTCTGGCCCACTCGATTTCGGTGATGTTGACAGATTCACCAGATTCTACCTCTAGCAATCCACCACTATTGATACGCTTGGTTATTGCTTCTTTTAGGACATCTGGACTAATCTTGTCGGGATCAGGTTCTGTACTATTGAGTGCGAATCCTAGATAATAAATGTGATTGTACGTGTCCATTGTTGGGTATCCTTATGTTGTTGGCGACTAAGATATTGCCGAGTATGTCTCGGCTTGTTTATCGGCCAAAGTGTTATCTAGTCGGGCATATTGCTGTACTGTGAATACACCATTGTTGTAGCAATTCTCAAAACTGCGCTCTAATTCATTGAGTGCTTCGAGTTTTTCCCGTGAGTGACTAAGTTTATCGGTACTCTTTATCTGGTCTATTGCATATTGGTATTCTTCGGTCATTGTTCATCCTCTATATGTCAGGAACTAATTAGAGCCGTGAAACGATCTCCAGACCGCTAGGCCAGAAGATCGGTGGAGGTTCATTGGGTGACCGCCGCCCGCTCATTGTGGACCCGCTTCCCCCTGGCGAGCCACTCCCGAGCGTATTCATCGGACACGCCTCTATCGCTCGCCCATCGTGCCGTGGTGAGATAATTGTTCCAGTATTCCAAGAAATCCGCCGCCGCTTGCGTATCTCGCTCTCGACTAATTGTAGCCTTGCGCTCCGCGACACGCTTCGCAATTTCGGCGGTCCACTCATTGTCATAATGTCCATTGTTCATTGTTCATCCTCATACTAATAACTAATTAGAGCCGCGAAACGATCTCCAGACCGCTAGGCCAGAAGATCGGTGGAGATCATTCGGAGAAGAGTACACTGCCGCCTTCAACACGCAGCAACACGCCGCGATTGTTCAATTCTTCGGCGTACGCTTCTTCGATCTCGTCATCGTCCATGTCGGGGATATCGGCGGGATCTACTAGATCCTCCAGGGAGATATCATAATCAGCGGCGAGCTCTGCAGCACTATCGTGCTCACACCAATCGATGCATATCCCGATCACATCGAACTCGACGGCTTCGCCAAGATCCCAATACCAGTCGAAGAGTACGTCGAATGCGCAGTATGAGAATTGATTGGCCCTGCCGTACTGTTGGAACTCATCCCGCATATGCGATGCGGATCGAATTGTTTGTTTCAGCATTGTTCTGTCCATCCTTTGTAGTCGGTTCGTTTCAGTTCTCGGGGTTCGGTTGGCACTCGATACAGTTCGGGATTCAGGGCAAGCCGTCCGGTCCTGGCTACGACCCTTCCGCTACCAGACAGCAGTGAGTCGCCGATAGTCTCGGCTTCGGCTCGGCTTCTGGCCCACACTGTACGCTCGTCGTTTCCTCTGCTGTCACTGGCCCACCGGCGAGTACCGTATCGGGCTGGGCCTAGTGGGCGGCGGACGTTGTATATTCTCATTGTTCGTCATCCTCATCAGTTGGAAGGTATCCGGGAAAGTTCCCGGCATCCTCATTAGGTGTAAGTGCCATGCTCAGGAACCACACAAACAGTGCGATGATTCCGAAGGCAACAATCAGTAGTAGGATGTCGTGAGTCATATCTCGCATCCGTTTATGTCAATCTCACAGACAATAGGATTCCCCGTGACGGAATATACGCCGGGAATCTCGTGTTCACCGTCGATATCGAAGTCTGCAATAGGTCGCGCGCTGTACATTTCGTTCATGTAATCATCGACGGGGATGCGAGGGTGCAGGGAATCCCGTAGAGCCTCGCGTATCTGTTCCAGTGTTCGCCAAGTCATGCGGTCACCCACTCGCGGCAATCATCGATTGCTTCCTGCTCAGTCTCGAAGGGTCCAACTGGGTCGGAATCTGGAAGGCATCCAGGGAAAACGTGCCAATAGTAGAATCCCGGGGTCATCCCGAAAGCCTGATTGTATTGCGGTGAACCGATGTCTTCGATGTCATCGCGGGACTCAATCCGGCAATGGAATACTTCCGCATCCGGCAACGAGTACGGGTCAGGTTCCTTTGAAGGGTCCGAGTAGAATCGCATGGTTTCATCCTCATGAATCAGTCCGCACAATTACGGACGTGTTGAATCCACCCCAGTACCTTTCGGTATTGGAGTGGTGGAGATCAGTGGGCGAAGTTGAAGACGTGGTGGACATAGGCTTTGGCTTCTAGCCGCCGCCGAATCCCTCCACACTCATACATTTCGCCTTGGAATATGACCGCGACCGACCAAGGACTGCCGGGAGTTCGTTGTTGATAGACTTCAACTCGTTTCAATCGACCACGACCCATGCGGCCACTGCGCTTGTTGCGGACCAGTTCGGCTACAGCTTCGGCTTCGGCGTGGGTCATGCCGAGTGGCTTGGGTAACATTGGTGATGTCAGGACGTATGCGTTCTTGGTGGGATCGTTCATCGTATTCATCCTCTAAGTAGCAGCCCGCACCATTGCGGACGTATGGATCATACCTGCACATCGGCACGCGCCAAGCGAGTACAACCCCGAAAGTTTGAGAAAGTTGGAAATAGTCCAAAAACGAAAAAACCGAACCAAATACAGGAACGGCATTGAGGTATCCGCATCGGCGGATGATAGACAGTCAGACCAGGCTACTAGATCATGAGTCCAGTCGCATCCCCTATAAAGGTAGGAGATTCGATAGGGGGGTGGCATCATTCACCACCGAGGCCGTCATTATCGAAGGGGGTACGGGGGCAATGTTCAGCACTACAATAACATACACCCTGTCAGATTTTTCAACCAAAATCCCCCAAGCACCTTCTAAGCATACGCCATATACGGGATCCTCTCGGACATCAGTATGGTCATTGTCAG
>Ga0080013_1003256_pt1 | contig 17436 bp, 23 predicted proteins | sample ETNvirenome_6_85_FD_69236 | JGI IMG/M metagenome (GOLD analysis project Ga0080013, IMG submission 69236) | Marine viral communities from the Pacific Ocean - ETNP_6_85 (SPADES assembly) (version 2) | ecosystem: Environmental > Aquatic > Marine > Oceanic | place: Pacific Ocean | collected 2013-06-19 | reverse complement strand
TGAAAAAACAAGAAAAAAATTCCAAACGGTTGACCATTCCAATCACCCCCACCACTCTGGACCGGCTGAACCATAGGGCAGATCAGATGGGGGTAAAGACCACGGTTCTAGTGCGGATGATTATCAACGAGTTCTTGAGTATTCCTAACATTTTCAAACGGGGGAAATGACGATGAAAACTATTCGAGATATTCTAGTAGAAGCCTTTCATGCAAACGGGCCTACGTTCAGGAACCCACGGCTGAATAAAACTGTAGTATCAGCCGAGGAGATAGAGGCAAACGGCACACCAATACAGCATGACATAATTCACGCTTTAAATATCCTTAGTAGGCACAATGATGAATTTAGAAATAAAGTGGACTATCCGGGCTGGCCCATGTAGAGATACAGAACCAAGACCGCTCCCTACGGGGGGCGGTTTTTTTTTGTCTAGTTCCCCCAATAAACTATACGTCAATCTTTACTCTTCTGACGTATAGTTTTCCGTTTCGAGGCTTCAAATGGCCTTGGAAAACTATCCCTCTGTCAAAAACTATACGTCAAACCTATTTTATAGTCTCGGACATGAAAAAATTATTTCATGTCTGACTCCTATATGGGGTATGTGACACCCCCCTCCACCTGCCAGTCACTTTACTAAACTTCACTAAACCTCAATTATTTTGCAAATTCTTTAATACCCCACCCCGCAAACATAGACCCAGCCTACGTTTCCCATCCACCCAAAAAAACTACTTCACTAAACTCCAGTAAACCTCATTTGGGGTTGTAAAAGCGACAAAAAATCGGACAATTTATGTCGTATTTTTTAACGGGGACTATGGGTTGCTAATCCTGCTAATCCTGCTAATCGGGAAGAGAATCGGGCAAAGATTAGCAACTTTAGCAACTTTAGCAACTGGTAGTCCCTCGTTTTAAATATGAGTCATCGTAGACAAGTGTGACTCATATTTACCGTTTCAGCCCCATTTAAAGCCTCGATAAATATCAGTCTACCGTTTCAGCCCCATTTAAAGCCTCGATGAATATAAGTCTACCGTTTCAGCCCTATCTGAAGCCTCGATAAATATAAGTCACCTTATGGAACCTTAATCAGGGGACAAAAAAGGCGAAATGAAATAATTAGTTCGTGTGGTTATTTTTTTTCACAGTTTTTTGTATAATTCACCCCCCGAGTAGTACCCCCCGAGTAATTCCCCCCGAGTCACTCCCCCTTACCAACCTATATGAAAATCGTGTAGATATAAGTTGAGGATTATGGGTGATATGACCGCACATTTTAGTCGTTCTGAATTTAGCTGTAAGTGCGGTTGTGGGTTGAGTGGCATCCACCTTGACCTCGTTAAAAAACTAGAGTGTGTTCGGGAGCGGTTTGGTATGCCCATTCGGGTTACGAGTGGGATGCGATGCCGCAAGCACAACAAGAAGATAGCTGGGAGTAGTGAGTATTCTGCCCACCTGTTTGGGTTAGCGGCAGACCTAGCTTGTACCGACAGCAGTACTAGGCACTCTCTGTTACCTATCGTGTTGGATGAATTCAACCGGGTAGGCATTGCCAAGGACTTCATACACGTTGACCTCGATTCGATGAAGGATCGAGATGTCGTGTGGACTTACTAACTTTGTTGGAGATAAAAAAAAATGGGTGACATTATGATGGCACTTAGGGGCAAAAAAACTATGCTCCTATCATTCGTAGCGGTTTCATCCCTGTTTTGCGAGCTACAGGGATGGTGGGTTGCTCCGAATGAGTGGTACATGATTTTAGGCTTTGGTGGCATGGCGGCTGTTCGTGCCGGGATGGACAACAGTAAATGACAACTGCGATTATCCTGATCGTCCTACTGGGCAGTGGCCTGTTCTGGGCGTACAGGGTGGGGCGCAAAACTAAAGACGCTGAGAGGTTGCATAACACTAAGAGGGCGATAGGCAGCATCAATGAATATGACCGGAAGGTGGATGAAGAGACTCAACGCCAAGTGGATAATGCCGGGGATAATCCTGTCCGTGGCCCTTGGTTACGGGTGCGTAGGTGGTTCTAGCGGCCCGTGGAAAATTTACGTCAGACCCATTCTTCCGTTAGCGATCACTAATCCCGAGCAAGCGTTCCTGCGATGCGACACAAATCCAAGAACGGTTGAATCCGATTACTACTGCATCGACAAGGATCACTTGCTTGGGTTGAAAGTTTTCATTATAGAAACCGAAGGACTGGTTAAAAAATATGAGAACCAAATCAACGAAATCAACGCAATGGAATAGGTTCCTCCGGGTGATGGTTTTATTTGTTTTTTCCATCACCGTGTTTCCCCCGGCGGCTCCGGCTGATGAAAAACCTGATCGTCAACCGGAGTTGCCTCCCCCTCTTGAGATAAGGGATTACAGGCCACAGCCCAACAGGGTGATGATTATTGAGTATGCCAACGAGCGTGAATATCTTTATCGCATTGAGAAGATTATTCAACGCTCAGACTGTAACCAAGTCCGGTTCGATGTAGTGGAGCGGAAGATAAGAATCATAACACAAGCACCGAGCAATGCTTACGAGTATGTACTCGAAGCAGAACCATTTATGACTAGCGAATGGGTCACTTGGTATGAAGGGGAATGATGTGGGTATTGATACTCATATTGTTCGGCGGCCCAATGGAGCAGGTTCAAGAGGTGGTCACATTGGAAGTTCATTGGAGTGATGCTCAGAAATGCAACGAGCGGCTACAAGATGCGGTAGAGGCAGGATTGCCGCCAAGATCAACTATCGCTTGCGTAAATATAGGAAATATCTTAAGTGCGTGAGTCGTAGATTACGAATCGTGAGGCGAAAGAGAGCGGTGGGTAAACAGATTATACACAGTGCCAATGACGTGATCCGTTCCGCAGACATCCCAAGTAGTATGGCTGTGACTGTCGATGAGGAACCGGATCGGTATATGAGATATGAATCAAAACCTGTTACCGCACAGGACACCTTGTTTTCGATCAGGCGGTATCGAATCGATGATCTGTACGAGGCGATAGATTATTGAGTGTCAAATGGTTAAGTTGCTTGACGAGAGGGTGGAAGATGCCGAAAAAACAGAAGGTTAAGAAACCAGACAAACCTAGGGTTTCACCTCTAATTGCATTTAATGATGAGGAGTATGAGCGGGGGCAGGAGCGTATCGGATTAGACGAGCAGGATCGGGAGTATTTGGAAGGTAGCGAGTTGGGAAATATATATAACCAATCTTATTTCAAGCAAAAAATATTTAGTAGGTAACACTAAAGAAACCTATGTCGAAAGAATTAACAAATAAACAGAAAGCGTTTATTCGTGAATACGTTAAAGATTTTAATGCGACAAAGAGTGCGGTCAAAGCTGGCTATAGCAAGAACTCTGCCATGCAGCGAGGGCATGAGTTGCTTGCTAAAACTTTAGTGAGGCAGGAGATTGAAAAATATGTGAGTCGTGCCGATGATGGAGTGGATCGAAGGCGCAAGGCAATCATAACTAAAACGACTGACATGATGAACGCAGATATCTTGGACTTGTACGATCTGCACCAAGGTGAGTTGATTGTAAAGAACTTGGTCGAGGTTCCTCGGGGAGTACGTGACCTGATCCAAGAGATAACGACTATTAACCTGCCGGATGGTGCAGGACTTGGATGTAAGATCAAGTTGATTCCACGGGATCGAATTATTTCCTTAAATGCAAAGATGCACGGAATGCTGATCGATAAGCATGAGTTGAAGGTTGACCATAAGGTGACGTTGACCAGTTGCTTACAGGAGATGGATGAACGGCAAGGACAAAATTATATCGAGGCTCACCCGATTCAAGAATGATCCCAATGCGTTTGTGTCGGAGGTTCTTGATGTCACCCCTGACAAGTGGCAGAGGGAAGCACTCGACTCCATCGTCAAGCACGATAGAGTTTCTATAAGGTCGGGGCATGGGGTAGGTAAGTCAGCATACCTTGCTTGGGTGATCTTGTGGTGGATGTCTACAAGGCTGGGTAAGGTGGCCTGTACCGCACCAACAGCCCATCAGTTGCAGGATGTGCTATGGGGCGAGTTGGCTAAGTGGTATCGCAAGATGCCTAAGTGGTTTCAAGATCAGTTGAGTCTCAGGAATGAGCGGTTGGAAGTTGTAGGGTCGGAGAGCGAGGCGTTTGCCGTAGCGAGGACTGCCCGAAAGGAACAGCCTGAAGCGTTCCAAGGATTTCACAGCGATCATATGCTGTTCGTTGTAGACGAGGCATCGGCTGTAGAGAATATCATATTCGAGGTTGGGGCCGGAGCGATGTCGAGCGTGGGAGCAAAAACGCTCATGGCTGGCAACCCCACCCGTTCTTCCGGTTACTTCTACGATGCCTTCCACAAGGATCGTGCAAGCTGGAAGACGTTCAAGGTTGGGAGTTGTGAATCGAAGAATGTTGACCCGTCTTATATCACCGATATGGCAGCCAAGTACGGTGATGATTCCAATGTGTACCGGGTACGGGTTGAGGGTGAGTTTCCGTTAGAGAGTGATGATACGGTCATCCCGTTATCGTGGGTTGAGTCGAGTGTAGAGCGGCAGGTTGAAACCAATACACATCGACCTATCATATGGGGCCTAGACGTTTCCAGATTTGGTTCAGACAGGACGGCCCTATGTAAGCGACAAGGCAACCGGGTGCTTGAACCCGTGATGATATGGCAGAACAAGGACTTGATGCAGACCTGCGGCTTGGTTATGAACGAGTGGAAGCGACTGGAGAACTTTGCTGATGAACGTCCTGAAGAGATTCTGGTTGACAGTATTGGCTTGGGTGGCGGCGTGTGCGACAGGCTTGCTGAGATGGGCCTACCTGCGAGGGGTATCAATGTCGGTGAAGCCCCGTCAACGGACGGGAAAACATATATGCGGTTGCGTGACGAGTTGTGGTTCAAAGCGAGAGAGTGGTTCCAAGAAAGAGACTGTAAGTTACCCGAGGGTTGCGATGAACTGGTGGCTGAACTGAGTGTTCCTCGCTACGCCTATACATCCTCGGGGCGTATACAGGTTGAGAGCAAGGATTCGATGAGGAAGCGAGGTCTGCGTTCACCTGATTTAGCTGATGCGTTCTGCTTGACGCTGGCCCATGAGTCGGCATGGCAAGGCAGACATTCGTTCAGCAGCGAATTACCTGAGATGGAGGTAACGGTGGTATGACGATGAAGATGCAGACGGAGATAAGCAACTTGGAGGCCCACTACAACGAACTGGATCAGCGTATGGCAACAATGGAGCAGGAGATGGATGCGATGTATACAGCGTTGCAGTCGGTGACAGGTGGTATGGGCCGGAGCATGGGCAAGCTCAAGGTCGTGAAAGAGGACAAGATCCCGGTGAGGAAAACGAGGAACAAATAAATGGCAAAGCGTAAACAGCAGATGACCGAAGATATACTGCTCTCCATCATTGAGCGAGAGGTTGGGCAGTCCTCAAGTTATAGCGGTGAATTGGATGAACAGCGCAGGAAAGCGTTGGAGTATTACAATGGTGAACCATTCGGTAATGAACTGGATGGACGCAGTTCAGTTGTAAGCACCGATGTCATGGACGTGATCGAGTGGGCGATGCCTATCTTGATGCGTATCTTTGGATCAGGCGATCAGATTGGTCGGTTTGAACCGGAGAACCCAGAAGATGTCGAAGCCTCCGATCAAGCTACCGATTACTGTAACTATGTGTTCTTCCGTGAGAACGATGGGTTCAAGTTGCTCTACTCGGTGATGAAGGATGCGTTGTTATCCAAGACCGGGATATTCAAGGTGGTCTGGGAGGATACCGAGGAGGTTGAGCGTGAGAGTTATGAAGGGTTGAGCGATGAAGAGTTTCAGCTACTGATGATGGATGAGAATGTCGAGGTAGTTGAACATACGGCAATCGGCGGCATGGTTGAGGAGGGTATGGAAGCGGAGGGGATGGAGATGATGCAGGGTCAGCAAGCTGTTATCCCATCCATGCACAATGCGACTATCATGCGAAAGATTTGCGGTGGCAAGGTAACCATCGAATCTGTAGCTCCCGAGGAGTTTTTCATTTCCAGAAATGCTAGGACGATTGAGGATGCGAACTTTGTCTGTCACCGCACAAGTTATAGCGTGTCGCAACTGATTGAGATGGGGTTTGATGATGCGGATACTTATACAAGTGATGATGACCAGCGATTGGATCAGGAACACGTTGCTAGGAACTGGGTGGATGACACGCTGGCCTCTGTACCCGATGATGAGGTAGATGCCTCGACTAGAGAGGTATGGGTTGATGAAGCGTATATACGGTGTGACTGGGATGGTGATGGCATAGCCGAGATACGCAAGGTGTGGAAGGCCGGGGGCAAGATCATCTCCAACGAGGAGGTTGATCGTGTGCCGTTTACGAGTATCTGTCCGTTACCGATGCCGCATAAGTTCTACGGGTTCAGCATGGCAGACATCGTGATGGACTTGCAGTTGATCAAGTCAACCCTGTGGAGAAATATTTTAGACAACATCTATCACCTTAACAACGGACGGTTCGAGTGCCTCGATGGTCGAGTGAATATGGACGATATGCTGACCAACCGTCCGGCAGGTGTAGTACGGGTGAAAGAGATGGGAGCGGTCAAGCGATTGGATGCGCCGAGCATAGGCAACGCACCTTACGAGATGCTGAATTACATTGACCAAGTGCGTGATGGTCGTACAGGAATCACGAAATTCAATCAGGGCTTGGATGCTAACGTGCTTCAGAATACTACGGCAACGGCTTTCATGCAGCAGATGCAGTCGAGTCAGGCACGGATTGAGTTGATTGCTCGGATCTTTGCGGAAACGGGGATCAAGGAAATGTTCACGATGATCTACGAGTTGGTGCAGAAACATTCCGATAAGCCGAAAATGGTTCGGTTGCGTAACAAGTGGGTGAATGTTGACCCGGCGAGTTGGCGTAACAAGGCAGACTTTACCGTTAGAGTCGGGTTGGGTAACGGCAACCGTGACCAGAACATGGTGCATTTAAGTACACTGGCCCAGATGCAGGAGAAGATTGTTGCGGCTGGTGGTATGGGTTTGCTGGTCACACCGAAGAATATTTTCAATACGCTTAAAGAGATCGGCATGAATATGGGGTTGAAGAATATTGAGGAATACATCACTGATCCTGAACAGAACCAGCCGGGTCAGCAACCCAACCCAGATGCTGGCAAGAATCAAGTCGAAACGATGAAGGTGCAGGTGGATATGCAGAAGTTGCAGTTGGAAGCCCAGAAGTTAGCGATGGAGAAAGAGAAGCTCGACTTTGAGGGACAGAAGTTGCAAGCGGAGATGCAGATGGAGCGTGAGGAGAACCAACTCAAGGTGGCAGAGTTGCAGATGGAAGGCTACGCTGGTCGGCCTGTAAAACTGGGGTAGGAGAATATGGAGCGAGGAAAGCCAATACTAAGTGACCCAACGAGGTTCAGCGAGGGCTATCCTCTTTTGTCGCAACAAAAACCAACCCAGACAGAACGAGAGGCATTGCAAGCAAGAGAGAAACAATATTACATTGACCACCCCCAATCAAGTTTGGAACTAACTCCAACAGAGTTTACATCTCCATATGGGATGCCTGTATATAAGGATCAGTTTGGAATGAATCATTCTGAAAGTACTGATACCTTTAAACTTCCTGATGGTAGGTGGACAACTGCCCCGATGATTTGGCCTGATCCGCAAACTGGTAAAGCGAGATACTTTACCAGACCCGAAACGATTGAATTTCTGGGGGGGCATGGTTGGAGCAATCCTATAACGGGAGAAAAAATACCAATGTTTGGCTCAGAACCAGAAGCATCGTCATGGGCGGTGGATAGAGATATGACATTGCAAGATAAAAACTTACCGTTCAATAGGAGATAGATAGGAGAATAGCAATGGACAATATGTTTGAGCGTGAATACTGGGAACAGAAACACCGTGAGGCTTACCCGGAGCAGTACGCTGCACCACCGTACCTTGGTGGCGGCCCGGTAAACGCACCGATGATGCCTCCAGTCCAATCGCCTCCGATGCCTCCAGTCCAATCGCCTCCACCGAGGTACTGGCTGGGATCGGAAGGAGTAGACAACATGGAGATTGGGCATAGTCTACCTATACCCCGTGACTTTGCACCAACACAGTTGCCAGAGATGGGAGGGCCAAAGATCTGGGCTCCCCTTGAACGACCTCAATTAACGCCCGAGGAAATGATGCGGTTACAACAGATGCTCTTGGAGCAAAGGTCAAGAGGATTACTTGGAGAGTAGATGAGACCAGCTTCCTATTACATGAATCAAGGTGTAGACGGTAGACCATTACCTAGCATCTCGGATAGGTTGAGATCAATGGGCATGGACTCAAGTGTTGAGAACCGTCCGATGATTATGCCTATCAAGGAAGATGGGGAATGGATTGCACCCGAATGGTTCCACAGTATGGCAAGAGGTGCAATGGTTCCAGTCCAAACGGTACTGGGTGGCACAGTCACGCCAGCCGATGCGGCTATGGCTGTTGTTGATTATGGGACTGGCGGTTTACTTGCGTCAAGGGTTGTTCCTAACGCCGTGCCAGCGGGTGATGTGCTGGGAACATTCGTGCGAGTTCCACCCAAGGAATTTATAGAGAGGCAGGGGAGGATAGTTGATGCTTTGCCTAAACAGCAAAGGGTTTTAACGGAGAAGAAGGCAGCAGATGAGATACTGAATGTCAACCGCACCAAGGACGGTGGGTTGTATGTGGGGAAGGGTCAAGACGAGGGTGGGGCTTTTGCCCTATTGCCAAAACAGGACAGCGTTGAGTTAGGTGCGGTAGTTGTTGCCCCAGAGAAGCAAGGTGTAGGGGTTGGCAAGAGGGCCGCAAAAGAAGCCGTAAAGAAGAACACGCTATCTGGTTCAAAGCCTCTATATGTGGAAGCGTTCAATAAAATAAAAGAAACAGGGATAGATAATGCAGGGTATTGGAGAGGACTAGGGTTCGATAAAGAGATAAGGCGTTTTAAGTTTGACCCTGAGCTTGCCCCAAAAGACTACACTTACTCCCCAGCAGATATTTCGTGGCTTCAGTACACAGGTGGTTTGTTACGCAACCCAGATTCTGCACAGTTCAAGCCACAGGGATATAAGCCGTGGAACTCTCAGTTATTTGATGTAGAGGGATTGGATCAGTTCAGTCGATACCCTAGCGCGGAGCAGTTGTTAATAGAAAGACTCAACCCAGTGCGTGGCCTTACTCCTCGTATGGAAGCTATGCTTAGTGACCCACAGTCGGTGCCAAGACTTATGGATTTATATGGGCAAGGTCAAAGAAAGGGTGGTGGTGCTTGGTTTAACACCCGCCCGTTGTTGGATGAGTCTATCGAACTGTTTGGTGATGATCTGGGCAGACATTATTGGGGCGATACGATGGGCGTTTCTTCAGCGATGTCACCGCAAACAAAAGTCAGGGAAGAGATTATTCGATCCAGCTTTATAAGGCACTTTCAAAATAAATACGGGAGGATGCCAGAGAAAGGAGAGGTTCCAGAGGGGCTGGGTGCAGTAAGTCTATTCAGCAACATGATCCCAATGGCAAAAGACTTTCAGTCTGGGGCTGGCATAGGCAAGGGAATGTTAGGCAAGGCCGATAAGGTTAGGAGTTACGCCCAGAATAAACTTGGCAACATGGCTCCCGCTACGGGTGACGTTCACATGGAAAGAATAATGATGTCACCTTACACAAAAGTGAAAAACAGGCAGGGGAAGCCTTCCAAATTAAATAAAAAGTTTTCTGACCTAGAGTACGGTGCGTTTGAAGATCGAATGGGTGAGATAGCGCGAAGAACGGGTGCAGAGGGCGGTGGCATGGTACAGCCTAATATATGGGTGGGTGGCTCTGACATTACTGGTGTCGCTGACCATAGACCTTTCCTACAGCTTTACGAACAAGAAATAATGAACACGGCTAGGAAAACGGGTCAGACTCCTAAAGAAGTTTTGAGGGGTGTGTTATCTGGAGAACAATATTTTCTTAAATAGGTAAGGGGCTACACCGAGAAGGCAAGGCTTTATTAGCACCATACTAGTTGGAGAGTAGATGACACCGCTTGATATACAGCGTTTGGCAGATCGTAGAGCAATAGATCGTGATGCTCAGAGGGCGAGTGGTGGTGTGCTAGAGAACTTCCCTTGGGGTATCCGTCCGGTACTGTACGAGGGAAGCGTGATGGACACGCCTGTACTTGCTGAACGTAGGCAGTTGCTTGACCCTGTATACGGAATGATGCCCGTGGCAGGGATATCTGCCTTCCACGGTTCACCGCATCTGTTCAATAAGTTTAGAATGGATAAGATTGGTACAGGCGAAGGGGCACAGGCTTATGGTCATGGGTTGTATTTTGCTGAGAATCCAGCAGTTGCAAAAACTCATCTAACTGGCGATCTTCCCCATATTCAATGGAAGAAGATTAGGGATAGTATTAATTTAGATGTTGACCGAGGTTATGTAGCTAGAAGGCCAGATGGCACGGAGAAGGTTTTTGCAAATGAATCAGATGCGTGGGGGTGGGTTAAGGATGCAATGGGGAACCTCTACAAAGTAGACATCCCTGATGAGCATATAGCCAAGATGCTTGATTGGGATAAGCCTTTGAGTGGGCAACCATCGATCATTCAAGACATGGCAAAAACAGCAGATTTGTCTCATTTAAAGGAAGGTAATAGAACAAGACGTATGATTGAAAAATGGCGAGATGGAACTGAGCAAGTTGATTTTCCAGCCACAGGGCATACCTTTTACAACGCAATGTCAGATTACGGTGGCAAGTCAACGCCGGAATTATCAAAAACTTTAAGTGAAGCTGGAATCCCCGGCATCAAGTATCTGGATCAATTTTCAAGGGGCAAATACCATGTTCAACTCAAATACAAAGGTGAGCCATATGGGGAACCATATGAGTTATTAGGCAAAAACCAAGTAGATGATTTTGTAAAAGAGTATGAGGCAAAAGGGTTTGGTACTGAGGTGGTAGAAAAAGGAACATCCAACTTTGTCCTGTTTGATGACCAGATACCACAGATTTTAGAGGTCAACGATAAACCAGTCAGAGGAATACTAAGTGGGCGTTAATCAAGAGTCATTAGATGGTCAAGAGGCCAAGCGCATCCTCGAAGCGGATGTATTCAAGCGAGGGATGCAAGCATTGTCTGACGGGTATATGAGTCAGTGGATGAACTCTGCCGAGGACGATATTGATACACGGGAACGGGCTTACAGGAAATTGCAGATACTTGCCGATTTTGTCAACGAGGTCAGGACGGTAATGGAGACAGGCCGTATGGCTGATGAGCAAGTGAGGCAGGATGAGAGTATTGGGGTCAACCGTTAGGAACCCTGTTTTATAACTTAACAAAGAGGTGACTTATGGCAGAAACCGGAACGGTCAATCCTAGACAGGAAACCGCACCAGTGGAGCAAGATGGGTCTGTCGAGGCGGCGAGTCAAGCGTTGCTGGCGATAGAGGAGAAGGGCGATGACCAGTATGAATCTCAACGCCCCGAACCGAAAGAAGGAAAGGCCGAGGCGAAAGCTGAAGCGGATGAAGAGGTAGAGGTCGAAGCGGAAGCCGATGAAGAGGTAGAGGATGAGGATCAGCTAGACACACCTGTATATACCGTCAAGGTGGAGGGTAAAGATACGGATGTGACACTGGATGAACTGAAGTCCGGTTATCTCAAGGATTCGGATTACCGCAAGAAGACCAGCGAACTGGCTGAACAACGCCGGGGCATTGATGCACAGGCCCAAGCGATTCAGGCAGAACGCAACCAGTATGCTCAAGCTCTTGGGCAAATGCAGTCCGAAGCTACCCGTCAACTGGGTCAGTACAAGCAGATCGACTGGGACAGGTTACGGGAGGAAGACCCGATGCTGTTTATGCAGCGGCGTGATGAACAACGTGAGTTGGAGAAAGGCATCGAGGACAACCAGAAACAGTACCAACAGCTTGCCATGCAAGCCCAAGCCCATCAGGTTCAACGGTTCAACCAAGACGTTGAGTCTGGTAAGGCGAAGCTCATAGAGCGGATGCCGGATTGGGATGATACGACAAGCAAGGAGGTGCGATCATTCGGACTGGATGAAGGCTTTACTAACGAGGAGTTATCCACGCTTACAGATCCACGCTCGATGGTGGTATTGCGTAAAGCGATGCTGTATGACCGCATCCATAAATCGCAACCTGCCAAGAAGAAGGTGAAAGCTGACACTCCTAGGTATGTGAGGCCGGGTGTGACCAAGAGTAAGGGTGAAGTCAGTGCGAAGAAACGTACTGAAAAACTGAAACAGTTGCGTAAATCGGGCAAGGTAGATGATGCCGCATCGATGATTTACGACTTACTCTAGGAGCTTAGTAACATGGCACAGCCTAGCAATACTTATGACAGTTATGATCTTATTGGGGCCAGAGAAGACCTCAGTAATATCATCTACAACATAAGTCCAACAGATGTTCCATTCATGTCGAATGTGGGGCGTACTAAAGCAACGTCCATTCTGCATGAATGGCAAACAGATTCATTGGCCTCTGCCGCTAGTAATGCGGTAATTGAGGGTGATGATTCTGCTGCTGAAGCACAGGTGGCAACCACCCGTGTAACCAACCGCACCCAGATTTCCAAGAAAGTTGTCTTGGTTACGGGTACGGCAAACGCCACGGTTAAAGCAGGACGTGGAAAATCAGAGTTGAGTTACCTTCTCGCAAAAGCTGGTAAGGAACTGAAGCGAGATATGGAAACTGACCTTACAAGTGAGAATGTTGCGGTAACGGGTGATGCGAGCACTGCCCGTCAACTGCGTGGGTTCGAGTCTTGGGCAACGACAAATGCTTCCCGTGGCTCTGGTGGTTCAGATCATGGAAGTACATTTGTTGTTACCGATGGTACGCAGCGAGTGTTTACCGAAACCATGTTGAAGACCGCACTGCAATCTTGTTTCACCCAAGGAGGAGATCCTGATTGTGTGATGGTCGGCCCGTTCAACAAGACCAAGGTCTCCGGTTTCACTGGGATTGCGACTTTATACCGTGATACGGCTGGATCTAAGGGTCAGGCCAGCATCATGGGCGCAGCCGATTTATACGTTTCAGATTGGGGCGAACTAAAGATCGTTCCTAACCGATTCCAGAGAGATCGTACTGCGATGATTATCGAGAAAGATAAGTGGGCCGTTGGTTATCTCCGTCCGTTCAAGCAAGAGAAGTTAGCCAAGACGGGTGATAGCGACAAGGTTCACATTCTTGTCGAGTACACCTTGGAAGCACGTCAACAGGCATCCTCCGGTAAGGTTGCTGATCTGACTACTTCCTAATAAGTAGTCAGCTTGTGGTAATAGGGTGGCCTTGCGGCTACGGGGCCGCCCTAGGACTGCAACTATAGAGAGGCTGGTTTATGAGTGACAACAAAACAATCGATCCCCCGGTCAAGCAACGGGCTTATTGGGACAACGCCGATGAGAAGCTGATCGTCAAGAGTACGCAGGACACCGCTCCGATTCTTGAGAGCAACAGGTTTGAACGTAACGAGTTTGATGTTAAGAACAACAGCGATATGAAATACAACCGGGGGTTCACCAAGGTGGCAAGCATACCGAACATCGTGATCGATAAGTTGATGCGTGATGGAACGTGGTTCGACAAGAAAGCGATGAAACGCTGGTTGAATGATCCAGATAATAAATCGTTCAGGACAGGTGGAGGTTGGGTCTAATGGCGATATCGACTTATTCGGAGTTACAGACAGCGGTAAAGAACTGGAGTAAACGGGCTGACTTGGATTCGATGATTCCAGACTTTATCCGGTTAGCTGAGTTGCGTGTGAACAGAAATATGCGGATACGCAAGATGGAAACCCGTGTCACCGCAAGCACGGTTAATGGTCAGGCGTACTACGGGTTGCCTACGAACTTTGTGCAGATGAGGAGTTTTAAGTTGAACACCTCACCGTTGACGGATCTTGATTACATTACACCGGAGCGGATGGATCAGGTATGGGCCGGGACAAATACGGGTCAACCCGTGGCGTACACGATTACAGGGGATGAGGTTCGGTTGGGGCCGAAACCTGACGGGGTTTACACGATGGAGATGCTTTATTGGCAGAAACCTGCGGCGTTGACCGATTCGGCTACGACCAATTTCATGTTGACTGCAAACCCTGATGCGTTGCTGTACGGGGCGTTGATTGAGCTTTGCTCGTATACCGAGAACGATACCGGGGTGATAAAATGGACTCAGTTATTCAACGAGTCAGTCAACGCAGTTCAAACAGAGGATGATCGTGACCGTGCATCGGGTGGTGCGTTGCAGGTCAGGGGCGATCAATATGCGTAGGCGATGACTACTTGGACAGATCAGAGCGAACAGGCAACAACGTGGACAACGGTTACGGAACAAACGACAACTTGGACGGCTGTAGTTGAAAACTAGGAGAATAAGATGGGTTTAGAATCTGGCACATATATAGATAGTCTGGTATCGACCAACCCGGTAGGTACGGACAACCGTAACCAAGGGGATGATCATATCAGGTTGATTAAAGCGACCATCAGGTCGAGTTTCCCCGATGTAGATGAAGCTGTCCTCACGGTTCATAACGGGACATCGACTCCCTCTACACCACAAACGGGAACTATCTGGCGTGATACGACCAACTCATTATGGAAATTCTACAACGGTAGCACTTGGATCACCCTTCCGTTTGCATTTAATACTTCAAACTCTGTAGATGTAAACGCTGGAACGATTGATGGAGTAACTATCGGAGGCTCGGCGGCCCCAACAGTCACTGATCTTGGAACGGTCACGACCTGTGATATTAACGGTGGAACAATTGACGGGGTAACGATAGGTGGAAGTGCAGCCCCAACCGTAACGGACTTAGGCACGGTGACTACTTGTGACATCAACGGGGGTACGGTGGACGGAGTAACTATCGGCACAAACTCCGCTTGTACGGATGCCCGAATAGATAATATCAAAATTGACGGTAACGCAATCACCTCTACCGATACCGATGGGGATTTAACTCTCACTCCCAACGGAGCGGGTGACTTAATCCTAGACGGGGTGAAGTGGCCTCAAGCGGATGGGAGTAGCACAAACTACTTAACGACTAATGGTTCGGGGCAAGCGGCTTGGACTACAAACACGGTTACAACTTCAGAAACAAATGCGGCGGCATCAGCTACAACGGCAACGGCGCAAGCCGTAATCGCTACAGCAAAGGCTGTATTAACTGCGGCTGATGCAGTCAGTACGGCAGCAGATGTAGTATCAACAAATGCTGATGTTGTTTTAACAAACGCTGATGTTGTCACAGCGGAAGCCTCAACGGGTGCGGTTGCATTCAAGTTCACCTACGATAGCACGACCTCGATGGCAAACCCAACGGGTACGGGTGGAGTACGATTTGATTCAGGCACACTCTCCAGCATTACTAACATCGCATTCGATGCGGTAACGGCAGACACGGGCAACCCAGATATAAGCCCATTGCTTCTAAGTATTGATGACGGCAGTAATGATACGCATGAAGGTTATATTTTTATAAGAAAGTCTGGTGACCTAGCAACGTACATTGCCTTCAACGTAACAGGCACAGTGGTGGATAATTCATCGTGGTTGCAAGTACCGGTCACGCATTCATCGTCAAACGGCTCGATCAGTGACGGCGATACTTTCTATATGAGTTTTGTGAGATCCGGTAATGTTGGAGCTACGGGATCTACTGGAGCAACCGGGGCTACTGGAGCAACCGGGGCTACTGGGGCTACTGGGCCGGGTTCTTCTGGTTTCCATTACCAATTTGCGACTGCCACGGCAGACTCCGATCAGGGAGCAGGAAAAATTTGGCTGAACCACGGTACTGTAGCAAGTGCAACCATTCTGTATATCGATGATGACGATAATGATGGCACAGATATATCAGCATTCACGGCTACATGGGATGATTCATCGGCTACTTCTGACAAGGGATTTATAAAAATCCAAGCACGGGCAACGCCAACCGATTATGCGGTATTTAAAGTAAGCTCTACTGGCACGGACAACACGGCATACTGGGAGTTTCCTGTTACGCATTTAGTCAGCGCAGGAACATTTTCTGACACCGAGGTGGTCGATGTTTTCTTCACACGGTCAGGTGATTCAGGCGGTGTTGCTAATAGAACAGTAGACACGATGGTAGGCGATGCGTCAGATGACACGCTTGCTCTTTCACAATCTCCCGGCTCCACTAATAACTGTACTTGTTTTATTGATGGCGTTGGACAGCATCCCGGTACGGATTTTAATATTTCGGGATCAACATTAACTTTTACAACCGCACCCCCCAACCTTTCCGTTGTGGTTGCGATATGCGGTGGGAATGAAAGCATAGGGACACCTTCAGATAACACAGTTACATCCGCGAAAATCGTTAATGGAGCAATCCTAGATGCTGATGTTAACGCATCGGCTGCTATAGCAACTTCAAAATTATCAGGTGCAGTTACTTCAATTCCATCTCACGGTCTTGGTGCGTTAGCTAGTTTAGCAACGGTAGGCACAACTCAAATAGATAACGATTCTGTAACAGGAGCGAAACTTAATCCTGCGTTAGTAGCAGGAGATGTTATTTATGCTGATGGTACGGATACGATTAATAGGCTAGCAAAACCAGCCTCACCTGCTGACGAAGTATTAACATTCGCTACGGGTGCATCGGCTCCCAGTTGGGTAGCTCCTGCTGGTGGGGGAAAACTACTAGCTATGGAAACAGTCCTCAATTCCACACGTTATGTTCTATCCACTTCCGTGACATGGTCTTCACCATTTAGTGCTACATACACCAAACAAACAGCAACATCTGATTTGATTGTTTTTGCTTTTATAGCTATTCACGGTGGAAATTATGGGGCTGGTCAACAGGGTCTTTATGATGGCACTACAAAATATTTTAATGGGTGGATGTATGAGGGATCAGGGAATCATATGGGTAATCAGATAGCTATCGCTAATTTTGGGACGTTGACCACTGGGGTAAAAACAATTCAATGGGGTTATGAGAGTGGCAATGCTACTGCTGTTCGCCCTGCTGATACCGTAAACCCAAACTCAACTGATGACGCACGAAGTGGGCAAAATGTGTCTACGTTTATATTTTGCGAAGTGGAGGCATAAACATGAAATTAGATAAATTAAAAATCGCAGTACAAATTACTGGTGAATCTTGTTGTGAGATAGACGGTAAGATCCATATTGCAAAAAATGGAGTTAACAGTCCAATTACAGATTCACAGCAATCAGAAATAGATACTCAGTATGCAGATGATTCGTCTACTTACGATGCTCAAGCTTATGCTAGAAGTAGGAAAGAAGAATATGACCAGCTAAACCAATTTGAATTAATTAGT
>Ga0080013_1003255_pt1 | contig 17438 bp, 21 predicted proteins | sample ETNvirenome_6_85_FD_69236 | JGI IMG/M metagenome (GOLD analysis project Ga0080013, IMG submission 69236) | Marine viral communities from the Pacific Ocean - ETNP_6_85 (SPADES assembly) (version 2) | ecosystem: Environmental > Aquatic > Marine > Oceanic | place: Pacific Ocean | collected 2013-06-19 | reverse complement strand
AATACTTTAACCAATCCATCCCCTGTAATTCTACCAACATAATCTATAGTATTATATCTAATAGCCATTTCTGCTTTACTGCGAGCCTTACCTTTAAATGCACGCATTAATTCTAAAGGATCTTCTGAGGGATTTAAACCTTTAATGCCTTCTTTTTTATAAATATCCTGTAGAAAAGCTAGGTCATCTATAAAATTTTCTTTAAAGCGCAAATTTATATCTTTTAATTTTTCTATTACTGGCTGTTTAGGGGGTTTTCCTTCAAAGTTTATTTGTGACTTAACCCTATCAAGAGAACCTTGTTTATTATAACGAGTCATTAAATCTTTAAGTTTTAAAATGTTTTTATATATATCTTTGTTTTGTTGAGCAAACTCATTAGTAAAATAGTTATAAAAATTAGGTGCTAATTCTTGAGCTTTTCCTGTGCTTACAAAATGTCTTACAAACTCAGCAAATCCTTCACTTGTTCTTAATTTCTTTTTATCATAATCTAATTTTCCGAGTTCCTGTTGCCATTGGCTAAACTGTGGCCTCTGCTTAGGTTGATTTCCCCATATTTTATTATCTAAAAAGTGAGCTACTTCATGTGCTAATACATAAACATCGTCTGTAACTTTTGACCTCACTGTTTTTTTATCTGGTCTAAAAAATCCTGCAACACCCTTCATCCGATTGGTTGCTTTACCTCTAATAGTTACACCAAAAGCATTTCTCATAAACTGAGTAATATCAGCTCTACTTATTTTTTCAACATCAGCAACTCTTTCTTTTGCAGCTTTTGTTTCACCAAAATGCTGATTGCGTTCTATAGCATCTATATTAGCTTGCCTTAATGAACTACCCTCTACTTGATTTAAATCAGACTCAAAAGGTATTTCTGGAGATTCAAAGTTTGGATCTATCTCTTTAATAAGTTTACCTAACCTCAGTATTGCTTTTTGATCTTGCAATAACTGAGTATTAGTTCGACCCTCTTGAAATAATCTTTTATAAGTATTATTAAAAGTTTCAACTAAAGAGTTTAATTCTTGAGTCTCAGCAACTTTAAATTTTGGCTCAGACAATAATCCTCTTACTGTTTGTTTTGTTTCTCCAATCTTTTCTACACTAATAACCCTATCTGTTTTAGGAGCTTTAAAAACTTCTTTAACTTGTCCCCACCAGGGTCTATCTACCATTTTTGTAACTTTTTCAGCAGGGATTTCTATAGATATACCATCACGAATTGCTTTTCTATATTGTGGTCCTTTAAGATTTAAATCTAATAACAAATCTTTTTCAGACTTACTAATGACATCTTTATCACCACCTCTTAATATTGACTTAACCTTATTTGCATCCATGTAAATAGTTTTAGGCATTTTATATTCTTTAATGAACTGCTTAGTAATAAACTCGGATGCTTTTTTAAACTGCTGTCTAGCTTTAGGAGTGATTTTACCAACCACAATTCCCTTGCCAATTAAATCAATAATTTCAACAAATTCTCTTGAAGTTCTAGTTGCATCTTCTGGGAGTAAATATGCTAAGTTTTTACCACCACCAAATTCATATTTACCTTTTGTCGTACCAGAGATAATAGCATTTTGAACTTCATCTATTGCCATAAATGTTGCTATACCCAGTCCTGCTGTTATTGGATTTGTAGATAGTCCTGCTGCTATTGCACCAGTAAATGCTATATCCGCACCCTCCATTACTGTAGGGTCTGGCCTAATTCCTGTGATTTCTGGATCACGAATTAATTTATCATAATCTTTAGAAACCTCCTGAAGTGATTTACCAGTATCTTTACTTATTTGATAAATCATTTGACTCTTAACATTAGTAGTTAAATCATCTTCAAACATTCCTCGAATCAATGATTTAAACTTTTGACCAAAAGTGGGTTCTGGAGCTACTCTTAATCCAGGTTGAACCTTATCTACTTTTTCTTCTTTTGGCTTTTCAACCTTTGTTTTAACAGTATCAACTTTTATATCAGCATCATCTTCTAAAACAAATCCTTTTGGTAATGGAGGTATTTCAGATTCTAAAACAAATCCTTTTGGTAAGGGAGGAGTTACTTGATTGGTTGCCATTGACCGTCTTTCAACATTAATCTTTCGCCAGTGCTAGGGTTAATAATAGTCATACCTTCCATAGCTTGAGGTTGGACATTAGTAGATTCAGATACAACTTCTTGATTCCCTCCTTGTAATTGTTTATATAATTCTACTTCGGGTTGTCCATCATATTTTATCATATAATCTTCAATAGAAATACCCTCTTCAGTTGCATTTTTAATAACTTCTTTTGTTGCTGAGTCAAGTTGTTTTTCTTCAACTGTTTTTTCTTTTGATGGCTTTGAAGTCTTTGTTACTACAGGAGTAGTTAATGATTTTTTTGGAACTGCTTGTAATGTTGTTACACCTTCAGGAGAAGTTGTCCTTAACATATATGGATTTTCTACTGGATCTGTAAGTTTATTAATAACAGGTTTACCATTTACAAATTGAAGTGTGCTATATCCACCTGTTGAACTACCTATTACCTGCGGTTCTGAGGCTCCAGTTACTCTATAACCAAGTCCAGGGAACTTAGCATTTAAATGAGAAACAAGTTCGTCTTTAGATTTTATAGTACCTAATCCCATCATGCCTCTTGCATTATTTAGAACTTTTCTTTCTTCTTCAGAAACATCAATATAATTAATATTTTCGTTATATTCTTTTCTGAAATCTTTAAACTCTTCCTTCTGTTTAAGCCTATCAGCAAGACTAAGTTGTGCTGCTTGGTTAATACCTGTTGCTACACCTTGAGCAAATCCACCTGCTGCAGCTTGAGCTAAGGAAGGTCTTTTCTTTACTTTGAATTTAAAAGCCATTATTTCACTGCCTTTCCGTAGTAAACACGCTTTATACCATCTATTTCTACTACTGCATCTTTATTTACCTTTTCAACATCTTGAGCCATTAATCCGATCTGAGGTGTCTTATTACCTTTGTAGTTAAATAGATATACAGGTAAGCCATTATCTAATGAACCCACCTGACTAATGTTTTCTTTGACCCTTATGTCACTGACTACAGGAGCGACTGTAGCAGCGGTTGTAGCTCCTGTACCTGCTGCTGCTCCTGTACCTAATAATTTACCCCCTAGATATGTTCCTGTTGCTGATCCAAGAGCTGTACCTGCAGTTCCTAAAATACTTTCCCACCATTCTGGTTGATTATCTAATGTTGATTGAAATTCTGCTTTCCTTCTTTCATCATCGATTAAAAATTGAGTCATAGCATCAGTAATAGTCTGCTGCTTCTGGTCTAGTTGTGCCATATCAGTAATATTTCCTAGTTCTAATTGTGGAACTTTAGTAAGTCCACTAAGTGTAGATGCTTCAATACCTTGAACTCTATCTAATAAACTTCTTTCACCTTGCTCTTGAATTTGTGGAGTTAAAGCTCCTAATACCTGAGCATCACCACCTGCGCCTAAGATAGAGCGTTCTAATTGACTTAATAATTGTCCTTGTTGTCTAGCACCAACTCTTTCTGCTAATGCTTTTTGTTTTACACCAGAGGCTTTAATAAGCCTTTCTAATTCTTCTATAGACTCCTCAGATTCAGCTTTAGCAGTATCGAGTTTACCTTCTCTTTCTAATTCTTCATTAGCTCTTCTAGCTTCTTCTAAGCTTCCATAGGATTTTCCATCAGCAGTAGTATATAATCCAGTTTCAGGATTATATTGTGCTTCATCTCCTGCTAGAGTTTGTTTTTTTTGTAAAGATTGAAGATATTTTTCAGCATTTTTACTTGCATTTTCAATTCTTCTACTACGAAATACCCCCTGACCTTTGCCTGCTTGAACTGACCATTCTTTTAACACCTTACCAGTCTCAGTATTTACAACTTGATAACTAACTAATGTACTTCCAATTTTATTTTTTTTAATTTTATATTTATCCATTATAAATCCTTTGCTTTTTTAATTTCTGAGAAATGCCACTCTTCGTTTAGCTTTACTGCTAAGTAAAACTTCCCTTCTTTCGTGCATATTCCAATATCTGTGTCTTTTCCCTCTTGAGGACTGAAAAATCCTTGTTTAAGGTTAAAAATCTTATCTTGCTTACCATCGGTAAGTGTTTCAATGGTTTCTTCCATTATGGATTACTCCCTTCTATATCATAGTCAATGTCAATACCGTCAATTCTAATATCAGTTGTTGTACCATATACTTCTACTTCAATCGTTTTACCTAACTGATTGATTACTGCTGAATATGTTTTTACTAAAGTATGACTATCCATTGATTCTGTCATCACCTCTGTAGCATCTCCATCAATATATATCTTAAAAGCAGCAAGTGTTCCACTACTGGATTGATAGGTTACATGAAGTTTCGTAAATCGTTTAAACTTTTCAGGTGAACCAAAATCATATCTTTTAGTTTTTAAGAGTAATACTGAAGATGTATCATTAGTAGTGCTTTTAAATAAACTTTCAACCTTATTGGTGCTAGTATTAAATGATTCTAATTCCTGATCGTCTGATATTTCAAACTGACTTTGAAACTTACCACTATTGTTAAAACTTGTAAACTTGGACCAAGACTGAGTATCAAAATTATAAGCATACATTGTTACAGCATCATAACTGTAGTTTACCACCAAAGTATTAATTAAGGGATGATACCCTAATGCTAATGCACCTCTATTTACTTCAAGATCTAATCCTTGATAAGTATCTCTTATTAATAAAGATAATTCAGATAATTCTGTACCTCTAATGAGACTTACTTGACGATGATCTGCAAAACAGATACCATAAGGAGTGTCTACAACAGCGTGTTTATGTAAACAACCAACACCTGCTATATGTCTTTCTAAAATAAAGTTTACGGATTGTGAGCTTTGTATTCTGTATATATAAATGTTTCTTGATTTAAAGACATATAGTCTGCCTTGTGCAGAATGAAGTGCTGTTATTTCATCCCCATCATTCTTACCAACATCAACAAACTTGGTTCCCACCACTGCCTCATCGAGCTTAAAGTTATCAGTAAATACAATGCGATTCTTCTCACGAAGTGTTTGATCATTTTCATCCTTAAAATCTATATTAGCATAAAATGCTTTATTTCCAACTACTGCTGAAGTATTCCATTTAATTGGTTTTAATCTTGTTTCTGAAGCTCTGCCTGTAAGTGAATTATAAGTAGCAAGTTTTAAACCATCATTTGGTATATACCAAGTAGCTACTTTATCTGTAGAAACTGTAGCAGCAAATGCTCTAGCACTAGACATAGTAAATGGATCTGGACCACCCTCTCCACTCCAATTTTTCCAGGACACTGCAGTGCTAGTAATACCTGTTGTTAAGGTTGTACCGCTGACAGACTTAATGTTGCAAATAATTGTTGAGGTTTCTTTGAGCTTTCCTGCTACATCTGCTAAAGAAGTAATACTATTATCGGGATATACAAAAACCATATTATCAGCAGCAAAAGCGGTTCCCCAACTTTCACCTCCATCAGATTCTGTAAATGTATTAATTGTGGCAGCATTAATATTTTCATAGTAATCTGCAGTTGCACCATAAGGTTCCATACAAGGAATCCAGTAGCCATTGTTTGACTTTTCTGTTGCACCACTGCGAAGAACTGTATCTGTAGCAGAATCTTTCGCTCTAGGATCTTCTGAAAAACCTTCATCACAATCATAAGTAGTAACTAAGTACCAATCTACATCATCTTCAGGTTGCCAATATAAATTAATACCAGTAATACGCTGATTCCATCCAGTACCTCCAGTAAAGTTTCCAGAAGTATTTGTAAAAGGCACTAATTGAATACCAGGACAATGTTCTCCTCCACCTGAAACAGCATTTTGAGCATATACTCCTATATCTCCATTCGCATCTCTACCTAATTCACTTTCCTGCACATAATCATAAATAAATGTAACTGTATATTTATCTTTATCATTAAAAGTGTTTGCTGCTACTGAAGGAATTAATTCTAAATCATTCCCTGAGCCTACAGGATAATGAACAAAAATACCTACTTCATTAGCTGCATCAACATCATTGTTTTGATCAAAGGCATACTTCATAGGTACTACGGTTGGTGCAGTTAATTCTGTTTTTTCTGATACCCAAGCATCTTTAGCGACTGCCATAGGAGGTTGTCTAAACTTATATCCATCACTACTGGTTCCATAAGTAATGCCTCCACCAAAGAAATTTCTTTTAATATGCCCATACCACTTAGAATCATTACTACTGTTAAATGAACCATCACTGATTCTTAGTATTTGATTATGAATTAAAAGATCATGTTTTGCACATTCTTTGATAGTAACAGTATTAATTCTAAATGTTTCTGTTGCTGATCCATCTGCATCTGCTGCATAAAAACCAATTCCCCCTCCTCCAGTTTGTGGAGAAAAATAGACAGTATGCGTTGCTGCATTATAGCTAGTAATGGCAGCATAGGTTTCTGTTAAGCCTTGATTCTTAATTGTGATACTTGTTTTACCTGAAGAACCAAGACTAACCAGTGTAAATTGCAATTTATATACTTGATTTTTTTCTAAAGCGATAGCCATTGCTGCGGATGTTTGTGTCATAGCTCCTGCAGCACTTCCACCATAACTAGCCGCCAATGGGGGTGATGTGGTGTATTCCCACCCTGAGCCAAATGCCCATTCATCTCCGCCACCTGCACCAGTTAAAGCACCTTCAGTAATACACTCACTACCTAAGCCTGAATAAGTATTGACTGTTGCCCAAGAACCTCCTGTACCACTAGCAACATCTGCACGGGATACAATTTCATTATTTGCAACTACCCACCACTGAGTGCTAGTATCATTATTGCTACCATCTTTTTCGGTTCGGTAACGAAGAAATTCTGTTGTTGTGTCCTGCACACTAGCTAAAGATGCTGATTTTGCAGAATAATTCCCTGCCTTAACAACACTACCACGCTTTGTATTTACAATATTATCAAAGGATTGGAACTGATTGTCTGCAAGGTCCAATTCTGACTGATAGGTGACTAAACCACCTGAAAAGTCTCTTATGCTTTTTCTTGGCATTAAAAGTCGTTGTAAGGAACAGTTAGAATTGGACTACCATCTCTGGATTGTCGTTCCATAATTACTCTTTGTTTTTGCTCTAACCATTCGTTTTTAAAATAAGAAATTAAATTCAGGTCTCTCAACCTCTCTGATACTCTCCAACATGGATAGTATATTAAAATTCTTTGATAGCGTTCATCTATCTCTGGTTTACCAAATATCAATGTAGTATTACTAACACTTCCACCAGTAGTTGTGGTTGCATTGGCAGACATTCTAAATGAAGTTGTATTAGTTACTGTTAATACAGTTTTATCTGGAGAACCAATTTCTGCTCCCGATACATTCATACCTTCTCTCACCAAAGAAGTGCTATCCATGCTAACATCTGCATTACTATTGGTAATGTCACAAGTAGCATCACTAAACATTAAATGAGGTAATCTATAGTAATAGATCTTTATTTCTTTCACTTCATTAGGAGTAGGAAAGATTCCTAACTTATCATCGTGGATGTAGTAAGCATAACTGGTTGTAATATTACTTAATGAAGCATCACCTGATATATCACTGATCTCATTAATACCAATTCTTTGGCACATATCTCCATCAAAGTCTACTCTAAATATCCTGGTCATTGTTTCTAAAGAAGTAGAAGCAGTCGTGCCACTAGATAGATTGGTTTGATAGATTGCCCAATCTGTTACTTCATCAGAACTGCTATCCTTCATTGGATATTCTCTAGTATCTGCAACTGAATTACGAGTTGCATACCCCTGTAAAAGATTTGCCTCATCACAAAGCTGATACTGAGCTTCATTAACAAGGTCGTATATAATTGCATCAGAAACAACAGTAGTAGAATCTACTCCTGTGATATTTCTGACTTCTGTTGTTATTTCTGATAGTGTCATAATAATTCCAATAAAAGAGGGGGAGGTTAATCCCCCTCTAGGTTATTGATTAGCTTAGATCAGTCCTTGCTGAAACATACTGAATCACTCCGTAGTCTTTACTGTTGTAGTCACTAATGTCTACACCATAGATCTTTGCTGCGGAAATACCAAGTTGGTTTCCATAGTCAAAGGTCTTTTCGACCCACATCATATCAGAGTTTTCTGCAAAACAAGCTGCCTGTGCGCCCATGAAAAGGTTTCTAGCACCTTTTACTGCGGCTCCACCGCCATCATCGATAACAGATACACCTTCGTGAGCGTGTACAACAACACCATCCCAGATTCCTAAAGAACCTGTGAATATTGGGTTACTGTCACCACGATTTTGTGCTTCACGCTGTGCTGTCTGCCAACCTGCTAATGTAAACAGATCGTAAGCCACTTCTGGGTGTAAAACCAAGACATAGTATTCTTGACCGTCCACACGAATTGGTCTCATTCTGTAGTTAGCTGAACCACCTATCTGAGCAAGTGTTTTCATTGCACTTATATCCTCTAAGGTGATGACATCCGTAGCAGCTAAAGCTGCTTTTGGATCGCTAGTTGCATATACAGAAGTTGTAGCATCTGCACGCCAGTAAGCGTGAGTACCACTCGTTGCTGTAAGAGCAGAAAAAATATCTGCATCTATCAACTCTGCGTATTGCTGTTTAAGAAGATCTAGGGCAGTGCTTCTGAAATTATAAAGCACTTTTGAGTTTGCGAATTTACCTGTGTCTCTCACAGCCAATCTCTTTTGATTGGTACTAACTGTGTTAGAGTAGGTAGATAGCGATTGCTCGTTACCCTCTAATGATGAATCACCAGTGATTGCACTTCCTGCAAGCTGAGTTACAAGACCAAAAGTAACATCTTTACCTTTGCCATCTTCTGTCTGCTTTACATGAATTGCATTTCCTGGACCTTCACCCATGAATTTACTAAAGTAAACCCCTTTACCAACTTCACTCTGGAGTTCTTTCGCCCATCGTGAAACTTGTAGGCCTGATGCCCAATTTGCTGCCATTATAGACTCCTATTAGTTAAGGTTAGTTAAGATGTATTTACAGAAAACGACATATTTACCTGCATCCATCGCATTGACGAATAGTACATCAAGAGTATCTTCAGCAGCTTGGTATCTTCCACCTGAATAGGTGTCAGCACCCGTTGCTGCATTTAGACTATTATAGGTTATACCTGCTGTACTATTCAGATTCACTCCATCGAGGAATCCGTCAGGTCCGTCACCAGTAAAACCAACATCAGCAGTTGCTGTACCACCTTCTGCTGTTATTATGGAAATACCAACTTCAACAATTACTGAGCCTGCAGGTATTGTCATAGCTTCCCAAATATCGCCTGCACCCATGTTTTGCACAGAGCAGTCGATCATTGCAGCCATAACTCCACCAGGCACATCATCAGTGCGTGGAGATGTCATTCCATAACCAGAAGATGAATTAAAAGGACTTTCTACATTAGAAACTGTAGCCATTTTATTCTCCTAATTAAAATCCAGAATTAACCTCCATTAAGGCTTTTTTGCGAACATCATCAGATAAATTGCTCCATTGCTCAGGTGTTAGATTATCATAATCCGTGTCCGACTCGTTTCCTGTACTAACATTAGACAGTGTGGTCGGTATCTTTGTTGCTTCCGTTGCTTTTTTGGCTTTATCTACCTGTGAGTTTGCCTCATCCTTAACGGGTTTGTTCTGGATGTTCCAAACATTATAGGCATCCTCTATAAAGGTGATGCCTCTTTCATCGCCATAAGCAGCAATCTTTTCTAAACTTACCTTGTCTAACTCTGGATGCTTTTCAATGAAATCATTCATCATGGCATCCATAGCACTATTATACTCTGTCTCAGCTTTCTTCGCTTCTTCAGCTTGGAACCTCTGGTCTATCATATCTTGTGCTTTTTTAGCAGCCATAAACTCAATGTACTCTTTTTGCTTTGCAGGATCGTATTCATCAAACTCAGGGACTGCTTCTGGTTCCTGTTGAGGTTCCATAGAGTCCTTTAGTTCTTCTACCATCTTGCGAAGATCACCTAGTTCATTGGTCTGTCTACCATTTAGACTTTGCAGGTTAGAATAAGACTTATCCCTTTCTTCAGCGAATTTCAAAAGCTCTTCAACGGAATCAAATTCGTTGTCACCTATTTTTAGCTTTTGCTCTTCTTCTGTTTCTGGGGTCTCGGTTGATTCTGCTTCAACCTCTGTCTCGTTATTAGTCGGGGATTCTTCTACTTCAGAGTCGCTATACTCTTCACCAGACATTTCCTTTTCCTCATCAATAAATTGAAACTTAGATTCACTCATTATTGCATTACTCCTTCTCCACCTTGTGGTGGGGGTTTTTGTTGTTGTTGCTGTGACTGGACTTGAGCTTGGCGTTCCTGCTCAAATTTTTCCAGTATCTCATCGGATGCTTCCATGTCGGATAGTTCTACAAAAAGTGGGAATAAACTAGCGTACCCATTTCGTACTAATTCCCCAACTTGGTTAGCCATTAACGCTCTCATCGTAGGAGTATTTTGACCTTGATCTAAGACCACATCAAACTCCATCGTTGAGAAGTTGTCCAAAAATTTGCTGATTATCTGATTGACCTGCATTTGTTCTTCAGGTTCAACCGATTCAAATTCAGCTCCAATAATTCTTTGTATCTTATCTACAGAATAATACTGTTGCATATTAGACACTGCCATTTCTAGCGTATTCTTCTTACAAGTGTCTAAGTTCTCCATCTGCTCCATTAAGGTATTCATTCCCTGACGAATCCTAGTCTGTACTGCTAGACCTGACTCACTCGAAGAGGTTGCAACACCCATCATTGGGTCTGTAGCACCACTAATTTCCTTTGCATCAAAGTCACTTCTTTGTTCAAAAGAAGCAATCGTTGGTACAAGTGCTGTGTGCTGATTCGACCACTGAGTCATAAAATCAGATATTCTGCCCTTAAATCCAGGGATTCCTATCCATTCTCCATTACCAGAAGCTCTGTTCATCTCTTCTGCAGTGACCTTATTTCCTGTAAAGATACCACCACCCTTTGGAGAGCGATTAATAATATCTAAGGCTTGTGACCTACGCTTATTCTTCTCTCTTTGAGGGTCTTTTAAATTTTCTACCAAGCCAAATGTATCCACTGTATTCCCATAATCCTCAAAAGTATAGAAAAATGGAACTAATGGGAATTGATTGTGTTTATAAGGGTTAGGTGTTTTTTCCTGTAATACCCTAGCTCCTGCAAAAACAGTAACATAGGTCTTAGGAACACTCTTTGCTACTACACTTAATTCTACTGGAGCTAACTCCATCTCAGGTCTTTCCATAATATCTTTAATGGCAAGGTTTGCTTTACGCTTGGTCTTAAAACCTTCCTGAGAGAATCTTCCCGTTTGTGGATTCACTAAATAAAATTCTTTTTCGTATTCTCTTTCCCAGAGTTCAATAATTCTGATCTTCTTACGATGAGCATCCATATTATAGGCTTCCATGCTCTTAAAACCGTAGTTAGGGTCTACATTCTTATACTTGTCACCTAATTGCATCCCTAATAATGATTCTTCACCCATAAAGGTTTCTTGTATATCTTCTGCGTTTTTCACATCTTTTAGCGCATCTGGGAACATTTCTTTTGCTTGAGAGATAGATAAGAGTTTGGTTCTCGCTAATCTTCCCCACTGAGAACTATCAGGAGTAGTTGCTTCTGGGTCCATTAAAACATTCGCCCACGATTCTCTTCTAATATGGATCTTACTATCAAAGTATTCACCTGGTTCTACGGATATATCTACCCAACCACGACCTGTAATTACACCGTCCTTAAAAACACGACTAAACACATTCTGTAAGGATTGGCTTTTATCGACATGATACAATAAAGAAGTAATTAACTTTGCTTCATTGTCATCATTCATTTCTACGGGTCTGGCACGGTACGATGTTCTGCCTTGTCTTTCAATACCAGTGACCAAATTAACTTTGGGGAGGATAATATTAAGTTGAAGGGGAGGACGACCTTCTGCTCTTAATTTAGATATATCAGACATATCCCATTGTCCAGTTCCGTACCCACCCGTATAAAAATACATGGATTCTCTTGCAGCCTGCATGAACTCTTTGTTACCGCCCTGCATGGCTTGAAATACTTCGTGTAAATATGCTAAATCGCTCATATACCCATCCAACTGGTTTTACGCCTAAATAAACTTGGTGTTCTATACTTATCTCTGCGTTTTGGTTTATTTGAACCTTCTACCGCATGAACTAGATACCGAACACAGTCCATTGCGTGGTCATTCTTTTTCACAGGCTCCTCTGGTGCGCTTTTTTCGCTATGCCCATGCTTTAATTCTTTCCATTTATAATCCATGATCTCATCCAATAAAAATCCCATATTTCTGACATCAAAGAATTTCAACTGACAATGACCATTCTTATCTGTCGTTAAGTAGCGTGCTACCCTATCAAAACCTGCACGCTTATCATTATTTGCTCTCTCCCACTCAATACCATACTCTTCCCACTCATCCGCAATCGAATATCCGTCACGCTCAGTCCTATTAATTGACGGGTCGGCAATGAAAGTGTAGTCCATTCCTGTCTCCAACCTATCTTCTACCATTGGTACGATCTCATCTATCCTCATTTCATCACCATAAATAATGTCATACACAAAGATATTCTTCTCATCGTCCACTGCAGCAAATAGTATGCTAGTCGGATTTTTATACCCATAGTCATACACCACATACCTATTCCACCATTTTGGCATATCAAATGCCTTTATTAAGTGGATCTTTTCGTCAAACATCGGGTAAACAAGTCCTGCAAAATCATCCCAACTGCAATACACATAGCGATTAACCCACATTGGAGGCATGGAGAGTAGATGTTTTATGTAGTCTGCAGGGAGGTGTGGGTTATCGCTATAAACTTTCACTTCAGCATCGGTCTCAGGAGGAGGTACATCTGGTGTCCAAGTACGAGTCTCGATCAACCTGTAGTCTCCTTTTGTCTTATTCTGCTTTTCTTTATGCTGTTTAAACTTCTTCCATACCCAATCATGTCCTGCAGGGTTACAAGTATGAAAACTGCAACGCATGACACCCTTCTTCCTTAATTGACCTGCCGCAGCTATAAAAGTGCTTTCCGTCACCTCTTCTAACTGGTCAAAAGCATACCAACCTAGATTCATTGATTTAATTCTCTGTATCGAGTCCCTAGAGTCATCTAAGGCCATATATACTATCTTAGAACCATTCTTAAAAATAATCATTCTATCTTGAGACTTGTGCTTGGAAACAAAACCACCTGCTAAGTCCAGTAACTGAATTAGTGTTGATTTCTTGAACGCATCGAGTACCTTACGTCCCATTAAGCCTAAGTTATTCTCGTAAGCTGCACTTTGTTGGATCGCTTCCATGCACATAGCCTCAGTCTTTCCTGTTCCTAAACTGCCTGCAAGCAAGTGATGCTTGCTCCAGCCTGTATATAAATGATATTCTTGTTGATGTGGAAGGGGGTCGGTAGGTGTCCCATCTGGATACTTATAGGTTACTAAAATATCGTCATTCATGCTATGTTCTTATATAACTCTTTCCAGTTTATGGGTAAACTACCGTCCGATTCTAAATTAAAAATCTTGATCGCCACATCCGTTATTTCTCTCGATTCTGCTTTATCTAATCCGTATAAGTCTCGTAATATGTCAAGTAAGAAGTCTCTGGGAGACAAATATTGTATATCACCTTTATCACTTACAGCATAGGGATAATACTTCATTTCATATCCTTGATCATTTTCGACCTGTCTTTGGGGGTGATACCTGCTACCATTACATTAACTTGCGTATTAGTATTGTGCATCCTGTCCCTGTATTTGTGGGGGTCTAAGGACTTTAACTGAAAGATACGCTCTGTTGTATTTTTAGACTCTGAAGCCTGCTCATAAGAGAGCTTTTCCAGTCCATCTAAGCGTTCCTGGTTAAAAGACTTTCTTAACACATCCACAGCTTGTGCAAACTGGGGGTCGTTCTTCATCGCATATTGGACACTACCATAATAAAACCCCATCTTATTGGCTGCGATCGAAGGAAATCCGTGACAATCAACCATTGTCTTTAAAAAGGCATCTTTCTTCTCATCGGTAAAGCGTACCTTTTTACCTGTGTCTATCTGTAGGGTGTTTAAGAAATTGGCGTAGTATTCGTTGTCATGCAGGTTTTTTACCGCCTTTTTGACAGCCGACTTCTCCATCTCCTTTGGTGATTTTTTACGGTGTGCGTCTTTCAAATCGGTTGGAATATATGTAATGAAGTATGTTATATAAAAGTAGTAATCCTTGTTATTGTGGAATTTAAAGAAGTCTTGATTTGCTCAGAAATTTGTACGGGGGACAACATACATACCCCTCGCCCTCCGTTGTCGTTGGTATGGGGGGGGTGGTCTGCCCTCGTTAATATGTCGCACGATGTCGCAACACCTTATAAATATTTAAATCAATTCTATTTCTGCCGTCCCTTTTATATCTATTTATTGTTGCACTTATCCTGGACCTGATCATCTAATACTTTATGATCCAATGCCTCGCCTCTATTACATTCTATTACATATCATTACAAATATTTCATTGTGAGCGTTACTTTTGTTAGTAAGTTAAGGGAGTCAAATAATCACAAAACATAAACGCTTGAGGAGGCAATATGACAATCAAACAAATAAAAAAAACAATGCAAGTTATTCAAGAAATTGAAGAGCTTATTAATTGTGGTGCTTTTGTAGATATGCGACACGATGATGAAAAAGAGGAAGCATTTACATCAACAGAAATGCTAAATGCCCTTAATAATGCTTCTAAAATAATGAATGAAGTAGTTGCTATAATAAAAGTATTTAACTGTACTCTTTTTAAGGGGGCAAAGTAGATGAGGGATATAAAAACCACTTATTCAGATATTACCCTTACACAATCCACTAAGTTTAAAATTGCTAGGCTTCACAACAATCAACTAGAATTAATAAAGCTTTTAGATAGTTTATTAATTCCCGATGCTAAATACAAAATCAATTCGAACGGGTATCATATACAAAAGTTTTTTAATTGGTTAATATATGGCGGTGAACTACCTTATTCAGTATTTCAAATAGGTAATTCCAAATTACCCTTTTTAAGCTTTAGCAATTTACCCGTAATTAATTGTGTTGGTGCGGGTGAATGTCTTAATTATTGTTATAGTTTAAAAGCTTGGAGATATCCCGCAGCATTCTTTAGACAATTACAAAATACTATTTTAATGTCTAATTTTGATATTATTGAAAAAGAATTGCAAAAGGTTATTAATACCAATCAATTCAAAGATTCAAAAAAAATAGATTTTAGGCTTTATGTCGATGGAGACTTCAACACCACAGAACATTTAAAGAATTGGATGCAATTATTAAAAAATAATCCAAGGGTTAACGCTTATGGATATTCTAAGTCTTTAAATGTCTTTCAAGATCTCATTAATTCAAACTATGAGTTTCCTTCTAATTATGTACTAAATCTGAGTAATGGCGGGAAGTTTGACTACTTAAAGCCTATACTACAAAAGCAGTCTTTTGTTCGTGGGAATTTTACCGCCGTTAAAGGAACAAAAAAGACTATACGAAAACAATTCAATAAGAAAATTTTCATCTGTCCTGGCTTGTGTGGTTCGTGTACATCAATTGGCCACGCTTGTGGGAATAATGAAACATTTAAAAACATAGAAATAGTAATCCCAATTCATTAAAAAGAAGGAATAATAATAATGGAAACTTATACAATGACATTAACAGAATTTTTATTAAGTGGTTTATCTGGTGTCTTAGTGGCAATTGTAATAATTCAATATGAAAAAATACAAGATTTAAAAAACTATGCTAGGACGTTAAAAAGTTCTAAACGTTGGAACAATCTTTATAATAAAAGAATTAAGGAAAACAGAGCATGAAATTAATAATAGAAATAAATGATCTTGATTCTATAGAATTAATTAAAAATAATAATAGTATGGAAGAAAAACATAATTCCCTTCAAAAAATGACAAATGATCTAAATAAAATGTTTTCAAATGTTAAAAAGAATCTTAACTATAAATCATATCAAAAGAATGAAAATATTGATATCTGGATTGAAGAAGAAGGTATTTGTAATTATTTAAGGAAGGAAAATAAATAATGGAATCAATAACAGATAAATACATTAAAAACATAGAAATCAAAGAGCGTGAAATCAAAATTAATCATATTATAACCACTTTAGAAAACAAAGGTTATGCAATCAAATTAATTAACGGCACAACAGAAAAAATTCTGGATATGGTTTTTGAAATTGGAGATGTTGAAACCAGTTTTAATAGAATAAAATTATCAGAAATATTAGAGGATAGATTGCTTTAAATAGAATGCTAAAAAAATCATTAATAACTAAAGGAGCGTAAACAATGAACTGCTGTAAAATATGTGAATTATTTTTTAAATATAGTGTTAGCTATGCTAATATATTTATTAAATCAATTATAATACCAAAAAGGAACTCGTTAGATGTTCAATTAGGACAAAAAATAGAGTTCAATAATAATATTTGTGTCTGTAAAGATTGTTATGAAAAACATAAACCATTAACAACAAAACCAATTAAAAAACAAACTATGTTTTCTAAGGTTTGGAAATCATTAAAAGGGATCTAAACAATGCACCTAGAAACCATTTTAATCTGTGGACTTATAGTAAGTCTGCAACAATTAAGGATCATTGATTTAAAAGAGGATTTAAACCAATGGAAAGAAACTTGTTTTTTAAACCAGAGAGAAAGGACCAAATAAAATGAAAATAAATAATGATGAATCATTTATAAAGCAATTAGTGGATTTTTTAATACCAGGGGGATTTAAAAAAGAACCAATGATCATATATAACTTTTTATCATTCCATGATATAGGAGACATGATAGATGAAGTTCAAACATATGGAAGTGGTGGAAATTTTTTCCATGTATTTCTTTCAGATGTAAACGGGATCATCTACCATTTTAGTAATGCTGATGGATGGATTGAAAAAAGTTATTACAAATGGCCAACAATAGATGATTATATCGAGGCTATAGAATGGGATAATAAACCAGGGTTTGGCAGAGAGATGGATAATAAGAATTATAAAGCTAGAAGATGGGATTATAAACAATTTGACTTTCAAAAAATAAATGAGGTGAACAAATGAGCAAAATAAAAGAATATCATCTAAAACTAGATGAAGAAGAGACCAGAGAAGAGCAGAGAAAGGCTTTATTTGGTCGTATGTGTGGCAATCCATTAGTAAGTAAGGCCTACTATAACTCAAAGAGAAAGAAGAGGGATTAAATGCTTACAAAAAGAAAAATATTAGGAGTATTAAAAAAGGAATC
>Ga0080013_1003254_pt1 | contig 17439 bp, 23 predicted proteins | sample ETNvirenome_6_85_FD_69236 | JGI IMG/M metagenome (GOLD analysis project Ga0080013, IMG submission 69236) | Marine viral communities from the Pacific Ocean - ETNP_6_85 (SPADES assembly) (version 2) | ecosystem: Environmental > Aquatic > Marine > Oceanic | place: Pacific Ocean | collected 2013-06-19 | reverse complement strand
ATAACCTTGTTATTCCTTATTTGAATCAGGAATGGGTTGGTCAGTTTAGAGCAGGGCTTGTAAGGATTTCACCGAAGATTATACCTGATCGTGAGTGGACAGGAGTTACGTTGTAATGGCAGAGATTACAGATATTGCAGACGCTATTGGGGATGCAACCGGAGTAGCAAAAGATTTACTTGTTGATTTAGTCAGTGGAGATGTCACGGATAAACCTGCTGAATCTGAAAAACCAAAAACCATAGCTGAACTTCAAGACAATCCTAGACTTGAAGAACTGCGCGCTATTCGTGGTCCTCAGATTCAAAATGAAATAGCTGACATGAGAAAAATTATGGCAGAGCTTGAAGGCCCAGATAAAAATTGGGAAAGGTTCATAGCATTTTTATCTGACCGATCTATTATTACGTTAGGTGGAACAAGCGGTACTGGAACTCTTGACAGTACTTGGGAAGCCATGATGGGTACTGGTAGTAAACAGCACTTTATGGAAGCTGATGGCGCTCAAAGAATTGATTTAGGTAAGCCCGCAGGCGTAATGCAAATGTCAAGGATTTTGTCTACAGATGTTATTTTTGAAAAGACTTTTGGGTACACGCCTGAAGATTTTGAAAAAGAATACCAAAACTCAGAGGCAGTAAAAGAACAAATGATTAATGATTACATTGAGAATCTTCGCCATAACAGCAGATTTGTTTTAGCTACTGGATTGGTTGGAGGAATGTTAGCGACTACTACTGACGAAGATATGTCTGCGCTTGTCAAAGAAATAGAAAAAGATCCGACACAATTCCAAGACTTTATCCAAGTAACTTTTGATGGCACCCCACAAGGGACTATTGAAAGTTTGGATGATTTAATTTCTGGCATGTCACTTAACCCGCAAGAAATAGTAGAGAGGTTAGGTAAATTATCTAGCCAAGAGATGAGTCTTATACAGTCAAGATTACAGGAGCTTGGATATTTTGACACTAAAGACGGGGCGCGTTTAATGCCTAAGTTTGGTATAACTTCTGATGAAGCTACTCATCAAGCGGTGTTAAATTTTACTCACGATTTGTTAAAAACAAAAGTAAATAATGGTGGGGATTATTCTGTACACGATTTTCTTTTTGAAAAGCGTTTAGAGAATGCTTCCAATTATACAAAAATAACAAGTGATGCTGATAATGAAGCGTTAAGACAAACTCGTAACATGATGATTAATAACGCTGGACAGATAGGGCAACAGGCTTTGCAAGTTGCGTTAGATGAATCAGGTGCAACTCTTACTGAAAGAGGCAAAGAACTTTTTAGTTCTTTAATGTCTGAAGGGTTTACCAATCTTTCAAGTGAAGATAAAACTGCTTTATCAGAAGCTCGTGAAGCGGGTGATAATGAAAGAGTTGAACAGTTGCTCGCTACCTACTATTCGGATGGTACTTTTTCAGGTGATTGGGCAGACAACATTGTTGTTGGTGCTAATTCAAATAATGATTACGGTCATTGGGCTTTAATGTCCGGGCATGTAACAGAAGAAGAAGCGCGTATTCTTTCAACACCTGTCGGTAAATTACCTGCTAATCAGCGCGCTAGAGCGCAAGAGATTAGAAGCAGGCTTGAAGCTAATTCAACTGATATAGCTAGATCAGCTATGAGATATCATTTTGATATGGCAGGTTATGATCCTAATGACCCTAATCAAGCTAAATCTGATACAGAGATTCTTCGTTCTTTTAACAACACGTTTGGTAAAGCTACAGGTGCTACTAACGGGTACGATGATTCTCGTATACAAGCTCTTGTAGATTCTATGAGCAGTACAGCTGGTGTAGATTGGTTAACTGCACAACCAGTTGATACAACTGCACAAGATATTCAAAGTAGCATGTCGCAAAATGCTATTGATGCTTTGAATCTGCCTGACAATCAGAACTATGATCCTAATATGGGTGCCGCTATAAGTAATGTTTTGCGGTCTATTGCTAGCACAGGAAAAGTAGGGTTTTAATGGCAGACACACTTTGGGAACCATTTGAAAACAACCTACACAGGTGGATTGATGACGTTGGAGGAAACATTATCCGTGATGTCACATCACTTGAACAAGAACAGCAGATCATAGACGGCATTCGTGCCACTAACCCTGCTGGTATTCCTTGGTCTACTGCTGAGGAAAGCCCTTATGTTGATGGTCTTGCCGCAACTGTTCATATCCCTCCTCATAAAATGGAGAGAGCTAAACGTATAGCAGTGAGACATGGTTTAAAGTTTGATGTTAACACTCCTTGGCATGTTGAGCCTTTAGGGTTACGCGAAGGTGTACTTAAACCTCCTGGTGTAAAAACGGACAAGTATTTGAGTAAGTCTATTGCTGATGGCAATGAGGGTATTGCTAGAGGGTTTGATCGTGTGTTAGGTGAAATGCATTACGGGGATCAAGAAGTAATGAATGCTTCTAGTGAAACTAACAACAGGCGTATTCCTATAGATGAAGCTAGTAAAAAGTTTTTGCGTGTGATGGGTTCTATTACTTCTAATAATAATTACAGTGCTGTTGATCCTGATACTGGTGCTGTTGGACGTTGGCAGATTCTTCCTAAGCATTGGGATAAGTGGACTGAACAGGTGTTCGGTCAGAAAATTCCACTTCAAAAGGATGAGACTACTGGTGTTATTACTGCACCTGACAAGATAACTCAGGATCGTGTAGCGGCTGGTATGTCTCAGATTCTTTTCGATAAGTATAAGGATTGGAACAGGGTTGCTGGTGCTTGGCGTGGGGGTAAGGCTGGTGCTACTACCGCTTACCCTGATGATAAAGCGTTTAAGAAACGGTTTAATAACGCTTGGTTAAAGGAGTCTGAATAATGTCAGATAAGATAGCTTCGGCAATTATTGGATCTACTGCACCTGACACACCTGTTGAAGAAAGTTTAGATCTTGATGAATGGTTAGAAATATACCCTCAGTACAAGTACATAATGATGCTCGGCGATCAAGGATTGATAGATAGTATATCTGATTGGTATGACGAATATTTAGATAAATCAAACGCAATATGGGATCAGCCTGAAGGTCAACAAAACATGATGAACAGGTTAGATGAGGTGATTCGTACTAGCACATGGTACACAACACATCTACCTGAAGAACGCGCGGCTTTAATACTGAAAGTTACAGATCGTGCAGATTACGACAACCGTATTCAAGAACAGAAAGACAGAATTAGAAACACTGCTACAGCTTTAGGGTTCTCTTTAACAGACGAAGAACTCGCCGAATACAGCGAAGATGCTGTGATGGGTAACTGGCAGGCAGAAGAAATAGAAATGGAACTTGCTAAAATAAAGTACGATCCTACTTCTAAACCAACCACAGGTAGCATCAACCGTTTAGCTAAACAACTACAAGGGTTAGCTAACAAGCAACTCATAGGCGATAACGCTATTGATGCTTGGCAATGGGCTTGGGATATCACAACAGGTAAGAACACTATGGACAATGCGTTGCAACGTATCAATACTGTTGCGGCTAATGACTGGGGTGTAGACGACTTTGATATCGGAGAAGCTTACGCTACTGATGGGACTACTTTGTCTGACAGGTTAGATGGAGTGAAAAGAACTATTGGTCAGTACTGGGATCTTGGAGATAATGAAATAGATCTTATGGATATAGGTGCTGACAATCTTATTATCTCTGGTGATGACGGGAAGAAAAGATTTATGACTATGAAAGAAGCTAAGTTGTACGCAAGGCAGGATGACAGGTTCCTTAACTCTGATATTTATAAAAGAGAAGTTGGTGCTATTGGCACTGGATTGAGCAGGATGTTTCAATGACTTTCTTAGATGAGTTAGCAAAATTAGCTGAAGGAAAAACTCCTGAAGAAGCAAAAGCGGCACAAGATAAAGCGATAGCAGAAGTACAAGCAAAAGCTGATGCGGCTATTGAAGAAGCAGGTGCAGTAATAGGTGGAGAAGGCGCTACTCATACTTGGGATAAAGGTGTATTAACAAAGATAGAACCTAGCCCACCTAGTACTCCTACTTTTAAGCCAAATATAATAGATTATTCTGATCCAGACCAAGCAGGTTTCGCCGCATGGTTAGAAGGCCAAGGCTTACTTGATACATTTATAAATAAAGAAGGCGACTGGGGCATGTTCTGGGACAATTACATGCTTGGTGGCGGCAAAGAAGGCAATCCAATATATGGTGGTGAAGGTGGTAGTGGCGCTCAAAGCAGTACTACTACTGACACTAAAGGAACTCCCGGTGACACAGAAGTAATCTCATCCACACTCAGACGATGGGGTTTCTCAGCCGATGAAGTATCAGGACTAGCAGGTTGGATACAAACACAAATACAATCAGGAGTGCCACCAGAATCAGTGCTACTTCTGGTTATGGATCAACCACAATTCAAAGCCCGCTTTCCCGGAATGCAAGCCGCTATTGACGCAGGCTATGGCCCTCCCTCACCCGACGAGTACATCATGTACGAAGATTCGTTACGTGAACTCGTTGACAAATGGTTACCCGGAGAGACTGTAGGTAATGTTGATACTCTTATTACTACACTTATGGGTGGGAACATTAGTATCCAGCAGGTTCGTGATCGTTTGCAGATAGCTTACGATGAGATTCTTAACGCACCTGTTGATGTTAAGAGTTGGTTTATGAGCGAGTACGGTGAAGCTGGTGACGGCATGTTAGCTAGTGTTCTTCTTGATCCAAATAAAGACTTCACTGATTTGGAACAGGTAGCTAAAGAAGCTTACACTCAAGCGGCATCTGACCAGATTTTAGGTGAGAGTATAACTAAAGGTGTCGCTAAGAATATAGCTAATCTTGGTATGACTCAGGAAGCTCAGTACCGCCAGTTCAGAGATTTGTCAAGGCAGGAACTTTTGTACGCTGAAAAAATAACTGAAGATACTGATTTGAAAATTGAAGTAGAAGGTGTTACATCCGCATTCGGGACTGATACAGAATCTATGAATGCGGTTGAACAAAGAATTGAAGAACGTGGAGCCGCTTTCGGTGGTGGAGGCGGTGCTGTCGTAGGGCAGAGAGGTGCTACTGGTTTCGGGAGTGCCAATGCCTAAATTTCAAACAAGCTCTTCCAAAGGGAAGGCAAAGAAAGTACCATACAAGAAGGTAAAGAAAGGTAAACGTAAATAATGTTTAACAAAGACGTACTAGAAAGAGTGATTGCCACATTCGCGCAATCATTCCTTGCTGTGTTCACCATTGGTGACATGGGAAGCATGAAAGCGGCTGGACTTGCAGGAGCTACTGCTGTTCTCAGCCTTGTTAAGAGTGTTGTTGCCAAGCAATTTGGTGACGGGTCAGCTTCAGCGGCAAGCTAATGCATAATAATAATCACCCTTCTCATAAAGAACTTGAGAAAATTTATGGGAAAATAAGTCCTCATGCCACTGACTATATGCGAAGTAAATTCAAAGAAGATATGACTAGAGCTTTGAGTTATGATCGTGCTGGTCTTAGTCAAACTATAAGTGGGCAACGTGCGGCTAGAGGACCCAAACGTAAGGGTGGTCGTCGTAAATAATGACTGACGTTACCGACCTGAAGCAAGTCAAAGTATCTAAGATAACCCTCGGACTTATCATGTCCGTGGCTATCACCAGTGGAGTAGTCGTATGGAATGCGGCTAGTATCGCTAGTAGGATTGATGATTTGGAAGAACAGGTACAGGTAATTGAAGGGAACACTGGGACAGACAGTACAGTTCTGGCAAAACTTGATGAAATATCTCAAGGTGTCATGGAAAATGCTGGCGGTCTTGATGATTTGCGGAGCGCTAGGGTCGATGACCTTAGCCGTTTTACTCCTTCTCATATTACAAGCGCTATGGCGGCTGATGTAGAAGCAATCAAAGAAGATGTTGATGAGATGAAAGAGATCATCGCTTCGCTTGCTTGGGTTCCTTCAGAATTTAGCACGATCTGGGATCGTATATATCTAGCCGAAGAAGCTATCCAAAGTAAGACATGGGGTAAAGAGTTCTACGAATACAATGAGTGAAGAGAACGGCACATCTAAAGCCGTTAAACTCATCGCCGCTATAACAGGTTTGTTGGTAGCTATTGGTACTCTTGTGGGTGCTATTACTGTGACTTTAGGAAAGAATGACCCTAGTCCTTATCAGGGTGGTATGACCATAGTTTTGAATAGTCCTGAAGCCTATGCGGAATTCCTTGAAAACCACCCCGGATAAAGGTATATTAAACATAGGCCGTCTGTGAGCTAATTATTGGCCGGACGCGAGCTTATCCATTGGGACTTACCCACGCCCCTGATGAGTATGTAGTGGAGGTTGAACCAGCTAGTGACGACTGGGGAGACAAATTTAGTCACACACCGCGTAGTTCCTCCGACTATGTGCGACAGTAAAGGAGTGATAGTTATGGTAGATGAAACTGGTGGAATAAAAGAACTTCGAGATGCGGCAGATCGTGGTAAAGAAGCAATAGCTGAACGCGATCAGTTGAAACGAGAAATGGCTTTTATGAAAGCAGGTGTTGATACTGATTCAAAAGCAGGGCAACTTTTGTTTAAGGCTTACGATGGCGAACTGGATACAGAAGCTATACAAGCTGAATGGCAGGAATTAGTTCCTACCCCTGTTCCCGTTGTAGAACCGGAACCGGCGCAGGAAACTGTTACTGAGACTGATACGCAAGTATCAGAACAGAGGCAGGCTCTAGCTGAAGATAGTGTTTCAGTAGAGGCAACTACTCAAAGTCCTTATGAACAAGGGTTTCAAGAGTTTCAGAAATCGTATGATTCGGGCAAGCCGAAAGATGAATCGGTGGCAAGATTTGTACACACTGTGCTTGAGGCCGCTGGTCAAGGTGACGAACGAGTTATATCTAACACCTAATGCCTACATATGTTTATGAATGTAAGGAGTGCTTCTTCCTTTGGGAGTTAGTGCAAAGCATGAAGGACGAATCTGTAAAGGTTTGCTCTGAATGTGGTAAGGAATCCGCACAACGGATTCTTCAGTCACCAGCTTTAACGGCTGATGCTACTCCGACCAGACCACGAAATAAGGTTCCTCCTCGGAAACCAAATAATCATTGGGAAAGAGGCGAAGCCGGAGAACATAGAGCCGATGGTTCGTTTGTTCCATATATAGACACACATGGTGACCGTATACCTGTCAAAAAATTTGCTGATAATCGCTCAAAGTACGAAAGACTGTTGCGGGAAAGAAAGAACAAACAATCCACTACTAAATAAAGGAGCGATAACATGGCCGTAGTCGGTTATGGAGGTAAAGTAACCTCATACGATCTTGCCGTTGGCGTTAAGATCAACATGGATGAACTCATTTATATGATTTCACCAACAGACTCTCCGTTTATCAACGGTATTGGAACTGATGGAAGGCAACTTCTTTCAAGTTCCGGCGTTGACCAACAAGAGTTCAAATGGATGGACGAAGAACTTTTGCTTCCTCGTGCAGAAATTTCAGCAACAACAGGAGCAGGAGGAGCGGCAGATTCAGAAATAACTGTTTCCGCGGCTGATTCCTACAAATTCCAAGTAGGCGATCTTTTGTCCAACGCGGCAGAAGATGAAGTATGGAATGGAGCTATAAAAAGAGTTACAGATATTGACAACGACACTGGTGTTATTGATGTAACTGAATGGGCAAACGGTAGCGTTTGGCCTGTACCAACAGCAGGTGACATGATTATTTGTGTCGGTACTGCATTGGTTGAAGGTTCCGATCCGGGAACTGCACGTTCAGCAGATCGCACGATCAGTTCGAACTACACGCAGATCTTCGGACCTACACCTATCCACATGTCACGTACTGAACAGCAGGTATCCCGTTACGGTGTATCTGATGAGTTCGCCAAGCAAGTTTATGGCCGCTCAGTTGAGAATGTGATTACTCGTGAGCAAGCATACCTTTATGGTAAGCCTGTAAACGACACTTCTGGCAAACGTCGGTCAACAGGTGGTTTGATGCACTTTATCAATACCAATACTGATGCCGCTGTTGGTACTTTAACTGCAACAAGGTTAGAAGCTTTGATGCAGAAGTGCTACAACGCAGGTGGTATTCCCGATCTTCTGATCGCTAATCCAGCTACGTTTGCTACTCTTAATGACACCGCTAACACTGACACTGTGCGTCACGTAATTGATGATCCGCGCCGTGGCCGTGTACCTACCATGTCTGTCTTCACCGAGTTTGGTGAAATACAGTGTGTGAGGAATCGCTGGTGCCATGCTGAGACAGCGTTCGTAGTCCAGAAGGAAAATATTTCCCGACGGGTTCTGCAACCACTCGTAGTCGAAGCTCTCGCTAAGACTGGTGACAGTGACAAGGTGCAGATTGTCTGTGAAGAAGGACTCCAAGTTAAGGGTCAAGCTCACATGGCAAGATTCACTAATCTAAATAGCTACACGGACACTCCGTAGTAGTTAATTAGCAGTTTGTTGGGGGTGGGGCATAGCCCCGCCCCTTACAACACGCTAGTATCTAACTATGTCTTATACCGCACCCACCATCGCTGACTGTGTAACACACACAAAACGCTTATTGAATAGTAATACTCGTACTGAACGAGATGCTGTTGGTAACGCAGATGGGAGTGCTGAAGCATTAACTACTTCTAGTACAAGTGTTAAACTTGCACATAAAACAGATGGTGTTCGTGCAGGTTCTTATATCTCTTTAAGTGACGGCACTAATCCTGCTGAAACTATGTACGTTCATTCACGTAACGGAGAGTACGTTACTGTAGCTAGAGGTATTGACGGGAGTGCAGGATACGCATGGCCTGAAGGAACTGTTATAGAAGTAGAACCACGGTTTACTGAGTTCCAAATTTTAGAAGCTGTCCGTGATGCTATTCGTGCGTTGCCTAATAATCTTTACGCAGTAAGTACTACAAGTGTAGATTTTGCTTCAACTAGCACACAAACAGTAACTTCAAGTGCTATAGCCAGTACAGGTTTTTACCATGTTATTTCTGCTACTAGAACAGCGCGTAGTTCTGAAGACAGATTATTGAATATCAATATTGATGTGCAACGTCACACTGATGGAACATTTAAAGTTATTCGTAGAGAAGGCATAGAGAAATCTGTGACTGCTTACATACGATACGCTCATCCTTTTGTAACAACTGCTTTAAATATGGCTACACTTTTAGATGACGATATTAAAATGGAAGATTCTATGCGTGACATACCCGCATTAGGTGCGGCATCTGCGCTTGTTCTAGCAGAAGAAAGCCTTCGTTTAGATTTACACAGCCAAGGAGACAGCAGATCAGAAGGTGCTGTAGCCGCAGGTGACCGGACAAGATATTCTTTAATGTTACAAGCACAATATGATCGTCGTATTAGCGAAGAAGCACGTAGGTTAATGAGTCTTTATGGGATAAGAGACAGAGCAGGAGTTTCTTCTATTCATCCGACTACTCTGCTTTAATCATGGCATTACATAACAGTATAAGAGATGCTCTACCTATCAAACTGAGTGATAGGAAATTTAATGTTGATGTCAGTAGAATGGCACGATCAAGCGTTGACCCTATACGACAGGGATTCGACACGCAGGGGCAACCCGGAGAGCAGTCTTTAAATCAGGCTGGTGTATGGAAACGTAGCCGTAATGACTGGGAGTTGGGTGCAGGTCAGCGTGAAGCTGACACTCCTGAATCTAATTTAAGGCAATACTATACAAGTCTGGGTATAGATCCTTGGACTAAGAACGAACTCAAATTACAGAAAGCAACTGCTAAGACTTATACCGCTAGTGGCTCACAAGATGACAATTTGTTTATGTGTGTTGCTGATGGTGACGGCACTGAACGTGCATATGTAGCTGATAATACTGCTGTTTACTATTCAGCAGATGGAACAACATGGGCTAATACTAATCTCACCAACCCTCTTGGTGGGAAAATCGACGCTATGGCTACTGATGGCAAGTTTGTTTTTGTAGCTGGTAACGGCAAGGTACAAAAAATAAGCGGCAATAATATAACAGGATCAGTTGCTAATACTGATGTGTGGACATTAGCTAGTGTCGATGGAGTATGGGTAGCTAACGGTTATCTAATGGCTTCTGTCGCTAGTCGTCTTACTGTTCTTTCTACGGGTGTCGCACCTTCAACTAACGCTGATATCACATCTTCTAGTTTTAGTCAGGTTAGTGAATGGACAGAGGTTATAGGTTCACCAAGCGGTATATATGCGAGCGCTAACCAAGGCGACTTAGGGAAGATTTTTAACATCCCTGTTAATAGTTCAACAGCCGCAATAGATTTTCCTCGTATAGCTACCACACTTCCAATAGGAGAAACAGTAAATGCTTTAGCTGAGTATGGTGGTTTGGTTATTATAGGAACTAATAAAGGTATTCGTTTAGCCAGTATTATTGGTGAAGGAGATTTAGAGTTCCACCCTCGTATAGATATAACTAATGGTGTTAGCGTCATGGAACCACAAGGAGAGTTCGTGTGGTTCGGTTGGAAAAACTATGACGGTTCTAACACTGGGTTAGGCAGGATAGGTTTGTCTGAATTGACAAGCCCTAATATTGTACCTGCATATGCAAGCGATTTAATGGCTGTAACACAAGGCGTTATACAAGGGGTTGTAACTTTAAACGATGTGCGAATCTTTTCTGTTCAAAGTGTAGGCGTGTACCGTGAGCAAGCAACATATGTGACATCAGGCACTATAAACGAGGGACGTTTTAGATGGGGTGTAACTGAACTTAAAGTAGCCGCGTCAGTAGATTTACGGCATGAACCTTTAGCTACAGGTGAAAAGGTTGCAATAACTATTTTAAGTGATGATGATGAAACAGGTAATGTGACATCAGACACAGTAGGGAATGTAACACCCGGAGTTTTACCTATACTCACATCTGCTAGTACAAACATAGATGGTGAATGGTTACAGCCAACGCTTACACTTACTGGTCCCGGTGGTACTACTCCTACGTTGCAACGGTGGACGCTTCGTTGTATCCCTATGCCGTTTGTAGCTGAAGTAATTACATTGCCTGTGATTTTAACTAACCACACTGAGTACGATAATCGTGACGTATATCAAGATGTTTATGATGATTACTCTTACATAAAGTCACTACTTGAAAGTAGAACTTTAGTTGATTTTAAGATGGGCGCTGAAGAAAAAACTGTTTATGTAGCTGGTGTGGCTTACGATCAAGGAGCGATTATTGGTTGGAGTGACGCGGCTCAACTGCAACATACTGATAGTAAGTATGAAAGGTACCGTTGGGTTGATGGCATTCTTACTGTGACGTTGATAACAGTTCAAACAGGTGTCAGTCTTTTCCATGCCGCCTAGATATTTTCCACCTAGGAGTAGAGCTACTAGATCACGCTCACAGCAACGCTTTGGCTCTGGTAGTAAATCTACATGGACAAGTTCTTCTAATGATGGTGGTGGATCAATAGAGATCGGTGTTTCAAATGTTGGTGCAGGCTATCAACCTTTTGGTTATATAGGTTTCCGAGGTGGTAATACTGCATTTGGTAAAGGGTACATGTGGTCAGTGGATGGCACTGATACTAACTACGGTCCTTACACAGAGTTGCAAATGAGTGGTGGTACTGGAGTAGTAGATGGTCATACAGGTATGACTAAGTTTAGAGAGTACAACAACACAGCTTCCGATCCGGCATATAATGTGAGTCGTACTTGGTCAACACACGGTATTGCTTATAATGGTGTCTGGTCACAAGCTGGTATCAAAGCTGTTCGTGATACTAGCGGTGGTTTCACAGAATATTACGGTAATCATTACTGGTACACATCACGTAGTACGAGTGATGGTTCAACTACAGAACAGATGCGTTTGACTACATCGTCAGGTAATCTTCAGATACAAGGCTCATTGTCTAAAGGTTCCGGGTCATTCGACATACCTCACCCAGTAGTAGAAGGGAAAAGGTTACGCCATTCTTTCATAGAGGGACCTTATGCTGATCTAATATACCGAGGCACTGTGACACTCGGAGCAGAACCAGTAACTATCTGCATGGATGAACAGTACGGTATGACTGAAGGTACATGGAAAGCATTGAACACTAACCCTTGGTCTATCGTTTCAGCATCAGGCAAGCTAGTTGAATGGTCATTGAATGAGTGTGAGTTGACTATTACTGGGGATGAAGGAACAGTTTGTCAATGGATGGTGATAGGTGAACGTAAAGATCCTCATATGATTGACACTAATATTAGTGACAATGATGGTAGAATTGTTCTAGAATATACTCCGACGGCTGAACCAGAGGATATACATGAGCAACCCACTACTCCCCACGACGGATAAGAGTGTAGATTTAAGTTTAATTCATCCTAGATTTATACGCAGATTAGAGAACTTCTTCTCTGACGGGCGCATAGCTAACAAAGTAGTAATATGCTCAGGTGCTAGGTCATACGCCGCTCAGAAGGCCCTCTACGACCGTTACAAAGCAGGTAAAGGTAACCTTGCGGCGAACCCTGATTGGAAAAGACCGGATGGTTTCTTCAGAGGGAGCTTTCATCAAGAACAACCAGACGGATACTCGTATGCAGTTGACCTAAGAGTGGTACGTAACAGGATATCAACAGATTTAGTGACTGCTATAGCTCAACGATACGGCATACGCCCTACAGTGAGGGGAGAATGGTGGCATTTTCAGCCACGTAACGGTACTGAATGGTTCCCTATTGGTATACAAGATGAGGAACCACCTGAAGAAGAAGTTAACTGGGCTGGTATTCAAGCAATAATCAACGATATGGGTAGACAAATAGGACTCTCACCGTTAAGACGAGGTTCGAGAGGAGATATCGTCAAGGTTGTGCAATCAAAGTTGAACTCGTTAGACTTTAGTTGCGGAATAGCAGACGGTGTATACGGACGTAAAACGTTACGAGCGGTGCTGATGTTACAACGAGCTATGTTATTGAAAGAGACGGGCAACGTGAATCACAAGACATGGACTGCAATGTGGAATCCAGAGGTGCCAGTTGGCCTCTGAAACTTTACAAGAGTTCGCTGAATCCAGAGGGCGTAAGTTACCCGGAGCGTGGATAGATCAGTTACCAGATGAAGTATTTAACCAGTGTTGGGATGGCACTGAGAACGGCATAGGAAAAATAATGATAACTAAATGGTTGCATTCTTTAGGCTATGATGATGCGACGCAAGGCAAGGTAGCCGCACTTTCTACTCGTGACAGACGCTAAGTCCTTAGAGGATTACGCTTTAGACGGCGCAGATATCCAGCAGATAACCAAGCTTTCAAGAGAAGTAAGTAAGGTTAAAACTGAACGGGATATATTCAAAGGTCAAGTTAAAGAACTTGAAGAAGCTTTAGATGAAGCAGAGTTAAGAAGCCGTCTTTTTACTCAGTTGTCTAAAGCTGATTGTAAACCACCTACTTGGTTAACTAAGAAGAAAAAGAAATCAACAGGTGTGGTATGCACAATACTATCTGACACACACTTTGATGAAGTAGTTAAATCAGAAGAGATACAGTTTCGTAATGAATACAACAGAGAGATAGCTGTTAAAAGACTTGAAGCTTACTTCCAAAAGATAATATTACTTACTAATGAATATGTAACTGGTATTGAATACGAAGGAATAGTTTTATTCTTAGGAGGTGACATATTTTCAGGTGATATCCATGAAGAACTATCTGAAACCAATGAAGACACTATGCTTGCGTCTATTATTTTTTGGACTGAACAACTATCAGCAGGTATCAACCTGTTAGCTGAACACTTCAATCATGTACACATACCTTGTGTGGTAGGTAATCATGGTAGACGTAGCCGTAAACCTAGACATAAATTAAGAGTTAAAGATAACTTTGACTGGTTTCTTTCAAAGACTTTAGAGCAACGATTTGCAGATAATAATAAAGTAACTTTCGACGTAGCTACCGGCGCTGATTTAATAGTTGATGTCCAAGATACAAAGTATTTATTAACGCATGGTGACCAAGCTAAAGGCGGTGGTGGTATTGGTGGTATCTGGCCTCCGCTTATGAGAATGGTAGCGCGTAAACGACAGAACACTGACTTTGATTACATGGTACTAGGTCACTTCCATCAGCTAATCATGGCACCATCATCAGGGTTCCTACTGAATGGTAGTCTCAAGGGTTACGATGAGTACGCTTCGATAGGTAACTTTGCTTTCGAAGTACCACAACAGGCGTTATGGATTAATGTTCCGGGTAAGGGTGTGCTTTGGCAGACAGCTTTACTTGTAGATGATTAATCTTCGTCTAAAACTAGGTGTAAATTTAAACGCCCTGATGGGTGATGATCTCTTGACTCAGCTTCCCAACATGCTTGGATGATAAAGATTTCCATTTCATGTTGAGTGATAGGTGTTTCTAATCCGCATACCTCACTGATTTGTCTAGCAAGTATGGCAGTTACAGACTTAGGATCTTCTTGTAATTTAATTTGAATCGGTGGAAGCATTTGCTTTTTGGATTAGTTTTTTCTTGCCACACATCAAACATTCTTCGTTGTTGTCGTGTCTCTGCATTACCTTTATAGATGCTTGCGCACCACAATTCCAACACTTTACGTAGTTCTTCGCTCTTCCTTTTCTTTCGTCAAACATTCAGAAGGTAAGATAAAACAGAAATGGGTGTTCCGTTATCAGGGTATGCTTCTTTAATTAAATGATTGATATTAGCACCGCTTAGTAATTCATCTGGTATGTCTATTAATTTTGCTTCTGACTCAGGTATGTAGTTACCGTTCTTCTGCGCTACTATCATCATTTGTTTCAGGACCTCCTAAGTCTTTTATGATTTCAAAAAATTCTGTATTAGTAACGATAGCTTCTGTAATATCTGCTTGCTGTTCTTTTTGTTTATTAAGAAGTTGTCTAACGACTCCTCCTTGATAGTTAATAAGTCCTTCTATTACAAAAGATAACGGACCTCTACAAACTAATTGTATGAAACCATTTTCTTCTTCTTGGATCCAACATCCTATAGTTAAATCTTCTTCTTCACCATGACCGTTTAATGACATTACCCTCGTATCTCCTTTAGTCGTTTATATTCTTCTTCCCAGTCCATTTTCTTTGTAGTGTTGTACGCTTTCTTCCTTAATTTTGAGAAGTTTTTATTTCCTATTTTATCTATTACAAACTTTCCAAAATCAACTGGATTGTCTGTGAATTTCATATGACACGATGCACATAAACAGAATGCGTTTTCTAAATCTGTTCGTGTCTTCGCATACTTACGTGAAATAATATGAGCGCATTGCAATGCGTGTGTGTTACCACACTTCTCGCATTCACCTCGTTCACGTATCAACTCTGCGTGTAATTTAGTGGCACGACCTTTCGCTCCACTTCCATACATATTACCCATCAATAATCTCCGCTTCTATTAGTTCCGGCATGTCCTCAAACTTACCCGGATGTAATGCTTTAGGTTGTGCTTGTCCTTCAAGAATATCTAAAGGTGACGCATCAACATCAATAGTAGGCACTACAAACTTCTTAGCTCCACCATCTGTCTGCCGTTTCTCTAAACGTAAACGTCCCTCTACTATCCCTACTGCTTGTAGCTGATGCAACATCTGTTCCATTGCAGGTAACTCTTTAGCCGCATTCCAACTGTTTGTAGTTAATAACCACACGCCACCAAATTTTATCTCAGGTAAAATAACATTAAGTCTTGTCTTAGGTACGCATTCCATTTTGTTTTCATTCGCACACATACAATCAACCATGTCGCTATCACCTGCTGTAGTTAAAGTGCATACCTCACCATCGCAACGCCTAATACATCCACGACCTGACCATAACTCATACCAGATAGACAAACTATCTTTAGGTAAAAAGACTCTGATGCTTTCTGATGAAGTTATAACTTCCCATTGGTTAGGTGGGCTTGCTTTCTTATCAGACCATTTGTTTACTTCGCCACCATAAAGATTAGCTATCTGTTCGATTGCTTCTTTATCAGGTGAAGTGAACCTTAATTTATCTATCGCTTTTGGGAATCCCCTGTTCGCATCTTTAACACCCATTCGTATACGCCCATGTTCAGGCATACGAGTGCCAAGAGAATGCAAAGGAATAACTGTTTCCATAGTGCTACCTCCTAGCTTTACTCTATCAAGAAAATGGCAGAGGTGACTGTTCGTTGGGGAGTACTAAGGCGGTGTCACCCCTGCCATCAATTACTTATGAGTTGGTACTGACTCCTTACAAATATCTTGAAAGCTACAATAGTTACAAGTCCAAGCTGTCCCTGTGTTAATGAGGTTACCATCTTCATCGTGTGCTTCCCATCTTCCAGTAGAAGGATTTGTAATTTGAGCAGGGAATGGGATCTCAGGATTTGTTTTAGCGAATCGTGGTTGAATCTCATTCTCACCGCTTGTATTTTCTAAGAAAGCTTTAGCTATAAGATCTTGTCTATTGATTTCAATATCAGCTTCCTCTTCAAATTCTTCTCTAGTGTAATGATACTCAGCACCAAACCTATGTAATGGATCCAACCCCAGTCGTTTAGCTACACCCGGACCAATGTTTTCCAAACCAAAGTAAGCAATAATTAATTCGTCTGCATTTAAACCTGACGCATACATAGCACCTTGTAGAAAATGGTTATGCTTTGGACCTTGCCCTCGTTTGACTGCGAAATCCATACCAGTAGCACCCATAGTTTTAACTTCAACAACAGTTAATTTATCTTTAGTTTCTAGTACAAGATCAACGTGACCGTAACCATGTAAACCTAAATTAACTTCGACTTCCTCTTCAACATGGATACCTTCTTCTGCGCCCCACTTCTTAACAACAGGTGGTAACAACTCATGAACATAAGTACCAGTACCAAACCTCCAATAGTCAGCAATAGTAAGAGGGTTACTCGGCTCCGTCTTATGCATCTCGTATCCTATTTGACGAGCGCACCACCCAGCCCAAGAACCACGCCATACTTTATCAGACGGTGTACTTGGTGCAGGTGTAGCCTTAGCCCATTCGTCAGCAACACGCTGAATTATTATGGGATCTTCTGCTTGTTGTTTCGGAAGCAGATCCGATCTATCAACTTTAATCATGCCTTAGTCTCCTTCATGTTTAGTGTATCGGGGTGAGTACAGTTAGACATACTTAACCATACTCACCCCATGTGACAGTGGTAGGGTAGCCGTCAAACATGGTCACCCTGCCACTATCAATGTTCTACTACTCGGTCTGATGTACATTCTCCCTTCGGGACCAGTACATAGCGCACACCGCCACAGTCATCCATTACTCCTGCTTTAGTAGAACATGTGCGATTAAATTGGGGTAACACCAGACCACACGTTCTTCGTTTCACACCATCCTCGTCAGGTTCTAGGTGCTTCCCTACTCTGTTAGCCCAGCATAGTCAAT
>Ga0080013_1003251_pt1 | contig 17458 bp, 24 predicted proteins | sample ETNvirenome_6_85_FD_69236 | JGI IMG/M metagenome (GOLD analysis project Ga0080013, IMG submission 69236) | Marine viral communities from the Pacific Ocean - ETNP_6_85 (SPADES assembly) (version 2) | ecosystem: Environmental > Aquatic > Marine > Oceanic | place: Pacific Ocean | collected 2013-06-19 | reverse complement strand
TATATCGACACATTTAATATCATTAACCCAATATCTCATATTAGTAATGCCTTTATATTTGGTGTTAGTGTGAGCATATACTCCTAATCTATCATATTTTACTTGACCTACTTTAGGTGACCAGTTAACTATACTTCTGTAATTATATTGGTGATATAAATTATCTACAACCTGGCTGCCACAATTATTTCTTTCTATTAATACAGGAGGTGTTCCCCAATGATAACATATGTCTCTGACTTTAGTAGTAAATTCAAATGGATTAATTTCATTTGATGCATACTCTGCAACTTGTTTTATGTCTTGTAATTCAGTTATATCTAAGACCTGTATAACGCTAAAATTTTGACCGACACCTTCTGCTACATCAACACCAATAGTATATAAATGATCTTTATTAGGTTCTTCCCATACTTTATAACAGCCATCATCAAACACATATGTTGGTTCTGTTGTTTTTGCTAATAATTTTTCAAAGAAAATTTCATCAATAAATGAATCACCGGTATCAAGAAACTTACAGTCAAACTCTTGCGCAAAGGCTTCTTCACTACCTATAGATTTAATTGTGTCTTGTTTCCATGTTTCATCTCGTCCAGGAACTTCATGCCATAATATTTTTTCTGACTTCCAATTATTTACTCCCTTTTCTGCTTCTGTATATAATGTATGAAATAAATTACCACTACCATTAGGAGTAGATGCTACAAATATTTTAGATTTTGTTGATGCAGAAATAATAGGGTATACTGACTTCCAAAAAGACTCAACAAGGTTATTTGGAATAAAAGCTAACTCATCCAAGATTAGTACATTAACAGATTCACCACGACCAGCATCTGAGCTTGTAGTACTAATACCAATACTGCTCCCGTTTGCTAATTTCATAGATGTCTTACCGTACTCTACAACTCCTGGTTTTAAGTAATTTGGTAAATTCTCATATGCGAGACGAACTCTTGAAAAAATACTAATAGCAGTTTGTTCTTTATTAGCAACAATTAATATACGTTGATCGTCTTCAAAACAAGCAATCCATAATGCATAAATTGTCATCATAGTAGTCTTTCCAGTCTGTCTACTAGCTAAACATGCTACAAATCTATTGTCTCTCAAACTACGTAATACTCTTTTTTGGTAAGAATATAAGTCTATTAATATTCTGCCTCGATCAAGGTTAACAATATGGAAAAAGTTTTCAGCAAAGTGAAGAATGTTTTTTCTGGCTTTCTTAAGAGATTTTACCATTTCAGGAGTCCATTCGTACTCCATGTTAGGATTAGGTAAGCTCGTATTACCTAAATAGAATTTATCGTCTTTTTTTAGCCTCGGCACTATAAATATTTACATGAACAGCAGAGATTTAAACTCTATTAATGAAGCCTTTGTGCAAGCTACGACAAAGGTAGTTGCTGAAAAGAATAAAAAGAAGGAGGTAGATGAAGCTAAGCGTAACCGTGGTGGTCGTTTTCGAGCCACCAATCCTGAAGGTGAGTACGATCCAGACGACCCGGGCGATAGAAGGCCAGGTGTTCAAACAGGACCAGGCGCGCCTGGTTCTGATGGAGGAAAGATGTCACAGTTAACGCCGGATGAGAGGAAGAGGAGGCCAGAAGGAAAGGCGGAACCGGGACGATGGAGAGACAATCTCCGCGGACCCGGGACGGGCCCGGCTAAAAACCAGGGATTAGGGTTCGGTAAGTTTCGGAAGAAAAAGATTAAGCCGAGGAGTCTGCGCTCGTTGATTGACGACCCGAAGACAGAAGACATAGGACCAGATTTTGGTGATGAGGCAGAATTCGGTGATCCTTCTCGTCATAGTGGTGACTATTTAGATGATGAGCCATTAGATGTAGGAGATATAGTAGAGGTTGAAGGTGAAGATTCAGATTTTGTAATTCTTGGTATTGATGGAGACTGGGTTTCAGCTGCCGAGGTAGGTGACGGAATTGAGGTTAAAAGAGATAGTGTTGTAAAGACATCGAGCATGACATGGGGCAAGAAAGAGGGACCGACTCGCCCACCATTAGAGTCAGTTAAGTTTGAAAGGAAGTTAGTTACATTAAAGGAGAAAAAGAAAGTTATGAAATTTACAAATATAATGGCAGAGTATGAAAGCAAATTATCGTCTAGTTCTAAAGGGTTTTCATTAAAATCTAAACTAAATGAAGAAGATGGTACTTCATTTAAACAACCAGATGAAGGAGTTGGAGTGAAGGTAGATAGCAAGACGCAACGTCCAAAAGATGAAGTCAGCGCGGAGGTAGTTGAGGAGCCTACAGAGAATGTAAAAGATGATTTACAGGAGCCTAAAGAAGGGGAAGAAAAAAATACTGAAAAAGAAGAGAAAGTTGTTGAGGATAGTATAAATAATTCTAACAAAGGTAATATTATGTCACAAGATAAATCAATTTTTGATAAGCTCTACGAGCAAGTTATGAGTGAGGACGATGATTTCGAACTCGGTATACCGGGTGACGAACTCGGTGCAGTCGGTGATGAGCTTGGCGATGAGCTCGGCGATGAAGGTGGCGAAGACGTCACTGTAACATTAAGCCCAGATCAAGTCGATGCTTTAAAGTCAGTAGTCGCTCAATTCCCGGAACCAGAAGATGAGTTCGGCGGTGAAGATGAATTCGGCGGGGGCGGGGAGGAACCTGAAGAAGGCTTCCGGCGCGAGAGCACTGAAACAGTTGCTGAGGGAGATGAGCAGTCTACTGGTAAGCCAACTACAGATGGTGCCAAGCCAGGTGTTGATCCTTCCGACGGTGGAGGTAAGACCACTGATCCTGCATCTGATAGCCTAGGTGGTAAGTCATCTGGTACAGGCGATGCAAAGGTCACTGACGAGCCTGCCTCAACCGGGAAACCAACTACAGACGGTAGTAAGCCTGGTGTTGCAAAGAATTCAGGGAAACCTGGTAAGCAGAAAGCTAACGCTAAGATCTAATACAATTAAAACATAGTACCTTTGATAGCCCCTTGCAATGCAGGGGGCTTTTTTTATTAAATAATTAAAATGTTATTCACTCGAAAATTTCTTGAAGCTTTAGGTTGTAAGGATTTATATAAATTAAGAGGAAGTACCGGTTCTGGTAGAACTCATCAAAATCTGTTACCTGCTAGTAGTCGCGCTAAATCTGAGCCAAATGGTTTAAAAAGCTTAAAGGCATGTCAAACCGGTGTTCGGCTTTTAAATGATCAAGAAGTACAAGAGATAAAACAATTATTTGGAATTACAGATCTCGAGGAGACTGGATCTAGGAATTTAGGTAATACAGGAATAACAATGTATGTTGCAAACAATCAATATTATATTAAAAAATAATGGCATCAGCATGGAGTACAGAGACAGTAACTGCAGTTAATTATCATAGTGCTGCAGAAGATCTTACACGGTTTAATAATAAATCGTTAGGTACAAATGAACGTAATCAGACATATAAAAGATGGTGGAAAGAGCAGGTAAGGTTATATGGTACCAGTGTTAGTTATTATGTCCGAAAATTTGATTTAAGTAAGACTGATAAGGTGTATGGTGAAAATCCATATCAAGGATATCAACTACCTCAGACTCTTAGTATGTTAGTAGACTTAACGGACGGTGCAATAACATACTCACAATATGGGTTAGTATCTGACGATGAATTAACAGCTGTAATAGATATTGAAACTTATCAAAAAACTCTTTCTTCTTATTATCATACCGCCGGTTATAGTGGCACGCTAAGTGCTATGCCTAACGCAGGAGATGTATTTCAATTAACTGAATACGGTAACGATCGCCCAGGAGGGAAGGACGGTAAAATATTTGAAATTACAGAACGTATGGATCAAATGGTTGGTGAGATTAATCAGCTTCAAGGTCATTATGTATTTAAACTTCGAGCTCGTAGGAACGATCATACATTCTTACCAGGGTTACCCGCTGAAGCTAAATCTACTCAAGTTACTGATACATCGGGTGTCGGTTCTTTAACAGCTCTTGAGACTGATTATATTAATGATTTAGATACAGAGCAAGCGACATATTTCGAATACGGTACTAATGACGATGTATATGGTGACTATTATTAAATTCATACTCTACATCTTTTAATACAGAGTGATATCGCTCAGCGATATATTTGTTAATAGGTATTGGTTTTAAGCAGTCTGGTGTATGTCCTAGTTTCTCTGCTTTATCAGCGATAATATTTACTGCTTCAAATAAGCACAACCATCTTGCTAGTTGTGAATAGTCCTTTGTTACTGTAGGGGATGTAGTTGAGTTATTTATCATAAATCATTGTAGTTTGTAGTATGGTGCTAATATCAATTTTTATTTTATTAAGAGCGTCACATTGTTCACATTTAAATTCGTTTTCATCGGTTAATGTTACGTATACGTTATTCATTGTCTTACATCCTTGACATTCAGCTAAAATTCGATTTTGTTCTGCTAATTGAGATAACTGAAGTGCCTCTTTTTCAAGATTTAATCGGGCAATATATCTAAGGATATTATTATATAAAAAAAAGAATAATACTTGAAATCCTGTTGTTCCTATTACAACTTTAAAGAATGTTGTAAGTGAAGGGTAAAATAAAACTGCTATGCTGCCTATTGCAATTGAAATTAGTAATACAATAAATACACTTTTAACTATCTGTTTCGTCATGATCTAAATCTTCCGATACAGATTTTATAAGATCTTGAATTTTTTGCAACTTTAAAGTTGCGGATTTTACAATTTTTTCATCTAAGTGTACGGAAGGATTTTCGAAAAGCTGACTCACCAACGCATTCGCGTCTGATATACTTTTATAAGCAGCGCCTAGTTGTTCAATTAAGTGATCACCTGGAAATGGAACTAGATCAGATTTAACTTGATTGTACGTTTCAGGACTAGCTTTTGCAATATCAGCCAACGTTTTTGTAGTTGGTCGAACGTGTCTAGACTTTACGTCTTTCCAGTACTTGTTAGTGTACTTATATAAATCTTCAAAAAGTATGCCTTTCATCATAAGTATTTAATAAATAGTTACATGGGAAAGTTTGAAAATAAGTTTTTATCTTTGTTAAAGGAAGATGATATAGCAGGAGGACCACTTCCAGTTACTCCAGCAGTAGCGTCGAACCCCGAAGATGACCAGCAATCTTTTGCAAATGCTCTAGATGAACCTGAGAATGCTTCCGATTTCGAAGATGTAATAGATCAGAATCCTAATGAGCAGCAAGAACTTTCAGACTTACAGGAATGGATTGGTAATATTGATGAAGTATTACAATATCTTAACGGCGGCATCTCAAGTGTATTAGGTAAATTAAGAAATGATAATAAAGTAGGTACTATTTTTGCTGATGTTTCAGATGCTACAAAAAGTGAAATCTTAGATGTATGCGAAAGATTAGCAGGTTTAAATCAAATTTTCAAAAACCTTTATATAGAAAAACATAAATAATTAAAATATTATGGCAACACAAGCAGAATTACAAAAAGTAGTAGACGACACAACAGCAGCTGCAGGCGCCGCGCGAGGTGCTTGGAAGAGATCAATCCCGGGTGAAGACGCTCCGAAGATGACTGATGATGAACAAGCTGTTGTCAATGATCTTGAAGCGAAATATTTTGCTGCTAAAGCCGCTCGTAAAGCCGCGGAACTTGCTCTCCGAGAGGCTGTAGATGCGGTGGCCGCGGCAGATGAAAAAGCTAAAAAAGAAGCTGAAGAGGCTGCAGCAGCCGCGGCGGCGCTCGCTAAAAAGGTGTCCGAGGCTGCTGGTACTCCAGTTGGTTCAGCAGATAAATTTTCGGAGTGGGATAAAAAATGGATCCTTTTCCATGCTGGGGAGCGAGGGTTAACTGATAAAGCGTGGCGTGATGAAGTCGCAGGCCCTCGACCAAAGGGATGGAAAGGGTATTAAATTCTAGATAGTAATAATTTACCCTTTAATTCAGTATAACTATTTTTAATTATAAATCGAGATGAAATTTCATCTCGATTTACTTTTATACATAACTCATTAAAATCTTTAAAATTTAATAATTCTTTAGGCCATATAAAACACTGTTCTCCTTGACCAAGTAATAATCGAGTTTTTTCTTTTGCAGTTTGATCGCAGTATTGATTATCTAATACCCATATTCGTTTATGAAACGGTTTTTGGATTATTTGTTGTTCTTGTTGTTTTGTAAAACAAGATCTACCTTTACTAATACCACCTACTGCAACGCCATTTTTAACAAAAAAACTATCTATTGGGCCTTCAAAAACAAACATATAATCTAAAGTATTTTCTACCTTATCGATATTAAACACAGTTTTATCAGCGCCTATTTTCGAAAGGTATTTTGGTTTTGTGTCTTTTTTGTTTTGTTTTAATTTTCTTGATTGATAAAATACGATTTTATTATGATCATAAAACGGTATTATTATTCTATTTTTATGTACGAAATCATTTCGACTAAACCATAAGGATTCAGGTTTATTAATTGCTGTTAATAGTCTCCTCTCTTTACATGTAACTATAGCATGTGTAACCATTGGTTCGTGACTATAAAAACTACATTGAGATTTATCATATAAATTAATACAATCCCCCGGTAGTGACGGAGGTGGTTTATCAGGAATTAGCTTATCTTCTTTTTCAATAGGGATATTAAATACATCTATATCCTTACATTCATTAATTATATCAATATAATTTTTACCAGTTACTTCCTGGACCCACTTAACAGGTGATCCAGTCCACCCGCAATTATGACAAAAAATATGGTCTTCCTTTACTATATAGTAAAGTCTTCTTTTTTTATTCCAAGACTTACCTTCTCTACAGATAGGACAACCACCTTCATATACATTAGTTAATTTTTTATACTTAGGATACCCGGCGTATTGATAAAATTTCTCAACAATGTATTCTTGAGGTATTACTTCATTTAGCTTCATCTACTGGTCGAACATCAACTATATGCTTTGTAACAAATTGGCCGGTGTGAGGATCAGTATAATGCGCTTCTGTACGTATCTCATTACCCATTCGAATTTCTCTCATTACAGGTGCAATTGTATTACCAGCTGGGCCCATAATATTCTTAGGATTTAGTTTATATTCTACGTTTTGCATTTTTAATCGCCTTGTTAATTATATTTAATATATTTTCGTTATTATTAAACGATTCTCGCCATGAAGAGTAGTTTCTTACAATAGACCACATATTTAATTTCTTTGCTTCTTCTATAAATTTATTATAATTACTTTTATTGTTTTTGCAATTATTTAATTGTTCTTCGTATACAGGTACTTCATCAGGATAATGATCATAACCAGTTGACAGATCCATTAATTTTATATTTCTTTCATAAATAATTTGCTGTTCTTCTGTTAATTTAGTTAAATCTAATTTTTTAAACCTCGCTAACCCATATCTAGGAATTCCTGGAATATTGTCAGATTTATCTCCCGTAATTGCTCTATAATTTAAATATTGTTCTTTAGATACTCCTGTATATTCTTCAAAATTTTGCAGTGTAACTTCTTTCTTTTTAATAGGACTATAAATTCTTGTATCAGCGGATATTGTTTGTAATAGATCTTTATCAGTAGTTATTATAACGTTTTTACCGGGTAGATGTGTTGATAACCATGCCATGAGATCATCGGCTTCCATTCTGAGTGGGTACATATTATGTACTCCTAATAGAGCAATAATTTCTTGTATTTTTTCTGAGTACTCATGTACGTTTTTAAATTTATCGTCATCCCTATTTGCTTTATACTCTACAGTAATAACTTCATTCCTGAAATTAGTAGAAGGCCATTCTAGTTTCTTATCCCATGTACAATAAATTTCTTTGGGTTGGAACCTATCTACATAAGATTTTAAGGATCGTAAAAATAGAAATACTTGTCCCGGACTGTTTGCTTCGTCTAATTTAAAATTATTAGTCCAGAAAATTCGATATAATAGATTGTTACCGTCTATTATAAGATTATTTGCTCCACCATTTTTCATTTTCAATATACCACATTATAGTATATCTTAAATCATCGGCAAATGTTTTTTGAGTTTCAGAAAATTCTAATTGCTTACCAGCTTGAATCATCATATCCCTATACACTGAGTCTTTTAAACTATATCTAAGATCATGGCCTTTTCTATCTTCAACGTAGCTAATTAACCTTTTAGGTTTTTTCAAAATCGTCAAAATTATCTCTACAATTTCAATATTAGATATTTCCGAATGGTATTCTGAGTCAGGAGCAAGGTTATATATCTTTCCTGCATCTCCTTGCAGTAATACGTTATATATTTTTTCGCAATGGTCTTTGACGTATATCCATTGACGTATGTTATTACCTTTTCCATATACTGGAATTTGTTCATTATTATTAGCGAAGTGAGCGATAACTGGAATAAATTTTTCCGGGAATTGTCTAGGCCCGAAGTTATTTGTACATCTTGTTATAATGATATCTTTTTTATATGTTTTATGAAAGGATAATGCTAATAAATCTGCACCAGCTTTTGTTGCAGAATATATTGATGATGGTTCTAATAAATCATATTCTTCGCTCGGATCAGAATTAAATTGTAAACTACCATATACCTCATCTGTTCCTACTTGAAGAAACCTTGTACTGTCAGGTAGTTGTTTTAATAATTCGTATACCCCTATATAATTACTATCGATAAAGACATCACCGGCTTTGATACTGTTATCTACATGAGACTCAGCAGCAAAATTTACAATATAATCATACTCTTTATCTAATTTAAAATCTGAGATACTTACATATATTATATCTAATTTATTACTAGACTTTCTATACATGTCCCATAGATAGTCTTCTGTTTTTTCAGATACGCAATATGCATAACTATCGATAATTGTTATTTTGCAATTTTCACATTTTTTATAGAGTAATTCGACAAAATGACTTCCAATAAATCCTAAGCCGCCAGTTACTAATATATTTTTATTTTTCATCTGCTAATTCTTTAGTAAAGTATGCTTCTTTTTCGCTGAGTATTCTAAGTAATGATTCTCGTTCTGATGGCATGTCTAACCCATTGTCTTTTAATTTATTTGTTGATAAAATACAATTAGATCTGTTAGCAACTATATGTTGTTTTAATTCGTTGTAATTAATAAATTTCCAATTCGGATTCCATAGTCCGTGTTTATCTAAAATTTCACAAACTTGAGATGTTGAAAGAGGGTTAGGATTTACACAATTATAAACACCACTCTGTAGATCTTGGATATTAATAATTTTATTAATTACGAGAAGTAAGTCTTCAATAACAGTTTTAGAATTTACTTCATCAAGAATATTATTATATTTTAAAATTTTACTCAAATAATTCTTCCGTGAATTAAAATCATTACAAACAGGCATTCTTATGCGTAAAGTATAAACATTATGAAAATTGTTTAAACATAGTTCAGCTGCATGTTTTGTTTTACTATACCAACTACTATCAGGATTAGTTAATCCAAAATTTGGTTCATCTTCTTCTGTGTAATGTTTTTCTCCATCGTATATACATCCAGAGCTTACATTAATAATTTTTATGTTATGTTGCTCACAAAATTGAGCTAAAATAGTAGGAAACGTTACATTTAAATCCCAACATATTTGTTTATTTTCCTCACAAGCATCTACATTAGGAGATCCAGTATATCCGACGCAATTAATTATCCATTTAGTTTGAGCGCCTCTAAATTCAGATAGTAAATTATTATATAATGTTTCTTTTAATTTGTCGGGAGCTGTGTACAGGTAATTACATAAATGAGTGACATCGTGTATATTTCCTAGAGCTTCAAGAAAATATTTATAAGCCTTTTTTCCGATGTACCCATTACCTAAAACAATTATCTTATTCATTTGTGTTTGTTTGTTCTTGTATGTCTTTTAAAAAATCTATATTACTAACTCGTCTTAATAATGTTTCTATGGCGTCATAATCTTGCGGTGACTTCCCGGAAATCATTACTACACTTTCACCTTTGATGTCATAACCTAATAATATGAATGACTTTAAATGCTCGGCGAGATAGTCATTAACAGCCGACATATCTTGTTCATTTGATTCAATAGACTCAGCAGCGTTAATACTTGATTTTAATAAGTTATCAAAATTTCTAGGGTTTGGTGATATTTTTTTCATTCGGTGTGATATTTTTTTCAATTAATTTCGTTATAATTACCTCCATGCTATCAGTTCTTAATTGATAGTTTTTAAAACGATTTCCGTCGTTTAATTCAAATTTAAAATCTCCGCTCCAATCATAATTAACATAACAAGTTATATATAATGCTGACTTATCAGGATCAACCATTATTGTCCATCTACGTGAATCCTCAGATGAATAGTCTGAAAAAATCCTATTAACGTTGTAACCGTTATCTCTTAACCGTTTTATAAAATAACCACAAGTCGTAACTTTATTTTTCATTAGTTTTTATAACTAGTACTAACAAATGTTAAATTAACATTCTCAATATTAATTTTTCCCATAAGCATTTTATATTGGTTATTTATATTGATAGTTGCGTGATTAAAATTCAATGTAGATATAAGTCTAAATAATTCTATATCTAAGATTAATTCATAGTCTAAATCTTCTCCATCATAGTTATCTGCTAATAGTGTAGTATAGCTATCTACGTTTTGTAATTTTTTATCTGATAATTCAGCATATATATTTGTATTTTCAGTTTTAATATATATTTTGCTAGATTCTGTTACAAACGGTAATGCTTTTAATATTGCATTGTTTTTTTCTTTTGTTAATTTAAATTTTGTATCAAATGCAATGCTATTAATTTTATTAAAATCAAAAGGATTGTTATCCGACAAACTATCATCAAATAAATGATATTTAAATCTATTGTGTTTATCATTATATGTGATACAATTTCTATCTATTTCGAGATGTATGTCGTTTTCTTCTAAACACGATAAGATTTTAATTAATTTTACTGTATCTGGTAAGCATATAATACTTTCTTCCGGGTGATCATCCCAGCTAATCTTATACTCTGCTTTAAGAAAAATATTAGAATTATTATGAACTATAGTAGATATATTATCATCTATATCGAGAGTCGCTGATGAGCTTAGTCTAGATATTGGAGATAAAAAATTTTGAATAAAATTATCTTTATTCTTTATTGGTAGGAACATTATCTAATTTAATTCGTATATTAATTTCTTTCGCATTTCTTGCAACTTGTTTTTGAATTAAGTTTACAAATTTAGTGATTTGGCTTTCCACAGAAGCCACCCGCTCTATTAAGCTGTTTAATAGAGCGGGGTCGGTATTAACTTGTTGTGGAACTGGATGACTTACTTGTGGCGGTGGTATATTTTGTGAAGCCTGGCGTTTCGGTTGCGCTGTGGGTCGAGCTTGCTGGTAAATATCATCCCGCGTAGGGATATTTTGCATTGTAGCGCTTTTTTGAACAATATCCTTATTCAAACTTTTAGCGGATGCATTTATTTGATGCATCGCAAACTTTAAAGCGTCTTCTTCAGTCATTATTAATCAAGACTATCTAGTAGTTCTTTTACCTTATTGTCATCAACTGTAGAATCTGAATCCTTTTTCGATGTTGATTCTAGATCATCAAAATTTAAATCATCTTCTTTATCAGGTGTATTTGTCGGTTCTTTTGTTACAGGTTCTGCTTCAGCTACATCGGTGACACCGTGATAGTGCTCATTGAGCATTACTTGTAATTCGTCATAACTCTTAACAGGAAAGACATTTTCTAAATCATATGTTTGATCATAAACGTCCTTAATACTATCATCTGTTACACCTGAGATTTTCGAAGGACTAGCAAATCTCGAACTAACATATGTAGGATATCCTCCCTGCTCTTCTACTTTAACACGGAAGTTACATCCATCACCTGAAAGATCGAAAATCCGCTCACCGAACTCATCTACATCCTCTCCCTCGATCGCCTCCATTACAATCTTATGTAACTGACGTCCAAATCGAAGAATCTTTATCTTACCTTCATTTTCTGGATTATCCGGGTCTTTAACTACATAAACATTGACTAACCAATTTTCTTTACGATTCAATGCTTTAGCTTTTTCTTTCTCCTCTTCAGAACCAGTCCGGGAGAGTCGATAGCGAGCCTCAGCTATAGGGTCTCTTTCACCCCATGTTTGTGGACTAATAGCACTTTGAAACTGACCTGTCATTTCACTTACCCAACCATGCGAGTAATAATGAAAGAACGTTTTACTCGGGTCCTTAACAAACGGTACTAATCGTAATATATACGTATTACCTGGTTTTAATCGCATAATATTGCTCGTTGTACTTTGCTGCGTGGATTTTGCCATTGCACCTCTAATTGATTCAAACATATTCGTTGTCATTTTATTTTTAATATTTTATTTATAGTTTTAGTTAATTTTATTCCCAATGGTTTGATTTTTTTCGAGAATGTATATCTCGATCTCAAACTACTTAAAGTATTATAAAAGCTACTACACACAAATTCAACTATATTTTTTTCAAGATTGATATTTTTTTCTGACATATCGAGAGACAGTAGACAATAATAACTAATATCGCCTTTTTTTAAATCTAAAATAAAATCAGGATATATTCCTTTTTGTATATCTAAATATTTCTTACAATCTGTTAATTTATGGTCCGCGCATTTATCATAGATAAATTTAAATCCATTTCTTAGTCGAGTAATATTAAATTGATGGTCAGGCATAGTCAATTCTATTTCTTCAATATATTTTTTATATATTGAAATAGCTCTAAATGTACTATAAAATTTAAGAGGTACATATTTTTCAGAATGTAGCTGATAGGGAGCATTAAAAAATATATTCGGGTCTATTTTTTTATTTTTTAAAGTTTGTGATATTCTTTTAAGTAGTACATATTTTTCGTCATCTAAATTCTTAAAATTTTTACGAGGGGTAAATCCTTTTTTATTTCGAGCAGTTTTTAGGTATGTATTATATATTGCTTGCTCAAACACTGACAACTCACTCATAGATTTATAGAATTCTTCTTAAGGTATTTAGTTATATATTTGCTTTTATATAAACACGGGTCATGCTGCAAGAATATTTTGACTAATTCAAAATTACTATCTAATAATAATGATTCTTTAAATAGTTGTCTATATCTTTCTTCTTTTAATACTAATAAAAATACATTCGCGAGATTAATTTTTCTATTCTCGCTTATAGAAATAAAACTACATAGAGTTAGAAACGTATGTACAATATCTTTTTTTTCTAAAATTGTATATGGATTATCCACTATATACTATGTTGCGATTTAATGGTTCAAATTGCTTACTTAAAGAAAGCACATTATCATTTAATACACCACCTGCAGCGTATTCATGACCTCCTCCGTCGCATATTTTTTTTGCAAATTTGCTTAAATTAAAATCAATATTTCTATTTCTACGTAAATATACTCTATTATTTTTTAAATTAATCATCATACATACATCACACTCGTAAGTATCAACTATATATTGACCTAAGTCATTAATATATTCATTCGCAAACGTGCTAATAAAAATATATTCTTTACCCGCAATAGGGAGCTTTGCTTTAAATAAATCTATAGTATCTCTTAATTTTTTAAATCTATAAAAATGATAACTAATTATTTTATTTTGTTCGTTAGTGAACCCGAAAAATCCATTTTCAAAATCACTGATAAAGTTTTGCAATTTATCGCCGTTTTTATACCAAAGATAAAAATTTAATTTATTACTTTCCGGGTATTTTAATTCATAACAATCATAATCATCAGCAAACGCTATTAATTTCTTTTGCTCTTTAGTTAAATTAATGTTTGGATATATATGTCTTAATGTTTGATAAATGTGTTTGCTGCATGATGTTTGGTCTGTATTAATAAACGTCTTTGCAGATGAATAATTATCTTCATGTGATTTGTGGTGATCAAAAATAATTACGTTTTCTTTATCTATTAAATCCTTAATGTCCGTAGTGTCTAAATCAAAGAAATATACTCTCTTATAATCTTCAATTTTATTATAATTGAGCCATCCTAATAATTTCTCGCGTATATTAGATACTTTTAATGTAACAGCTTTTGGTTTAGTTTGTTTAAACCATGTGTAAATTAAATAACTACAGCATCCATCAAGATCTAAATCGGTAAAAATTATTTCATCCTTAGCCATTGTATGTATTTACATTACTCTTCCGAATTGTACAGCGTCGGTTTCCGCAGCGTTAACATCTTCGTTAATATTTAAATCATTGTTCTCCGTAAGAGTAAGAGTATTGTAATCGATAGAAACTCGAGTGCTACCTGTATTAGAGCCGAATCTATTTTTAATAATACCTATATGAAGAGCATCATCTTCTTCATCTTCTTCCGTTCTCCAAATACTTACAATAACATCTGCAGTAGCACCTAATCCATAACTTTCTCCAATAGCTTCTAACCCGGGACCATTAGCAGTGTTTCCATACCCTGTTCTATTTACTTGTGTAGCGGATATAATCGGACATTCAAATGTATATGACATTGCTCTTACTTGTTCAGAAATACTCTTAATACGTTCGTACGAATTATTACCATATGTACTTGCTAAGAGATTTAAATAATCGAGAACTATAATATCAGGTTTAAATTTTTTATTTATTAATTTTTTTATATACCCTTCAAGCTGCGGCGGTGTAATAGAACTTGGAGCAAATTCTTTAATTATCATATTAGCTCGAGGGTGAGTCATTTTAAACTTACCAACCTTTTCTCTTAATTCTTCTACATGATCATGTAAGTAATTTATAGGTAAGCCAGTGAGCTTAGATGTAATTCTTTTACAATAAATCATTTCTGACATTTCAAGAGAAACAACTAAAACATTTTTACCTTCTGCTGCAGCATTACTCGCAATATTACTTAAAAATATAGATTTACCTACATTAGTAGGTCCAGCGAAGACATACATACTACGACCTTGCTCTAAGAACCCTCCACCTAGTCTAGCATCTAACCAATCCCACCCTGTTTTAATCTTCTCTTCGCGGGTTGTTAAGTCGACGATATGTTGCTCTACATCTTTAAAATAATTATGACCTACATTTGCTGTAATAGAAATATTACATGCTTTTGAAAATTTATCATGGATGCTCTTTATATCTCTCTCTTTATTATCTACAATTTCTAAAAATGTATTAAATACAGCTTGTTCTTGTAAGAATTTTTCTGTATAAGAGAGTAATACATCATTAGATAATTCTATCTCTAAATCGTTAGTAATTTTTTTACTAGATTGATAGTGTTCTTTAAGTTGAGGGGTGTTTAGATATAATTGTAATTCTGTATGTGTAGGGCGTCTATTATTCTTTCGATATAAAGCTTGTATTATTTTAATTATTTGTTGAAAATCTTTATTTTTGAAAAATTTATAGTTAAGATTATCGATAATAGAATTTAGATACATTTCGTCTTCAAGACAGTTCTTAAAAACTACCTTTTCTAAATATTCTAAATCGATGTCTAAGTAATTACTTTCGTTTGTTAGCATGTTCTAACAGAGTATTATAGAAGTAATCTTCTGATTTGCTATATTCTTCTGTGGGGGTGAGCAGACCAGGAGATTCGTGAATGACGTGAATAGGAGCTGTAGTTAAACGCAAGCCAGCTAAATGACAATCTAGACAAAATTTTAAATCATAGTGATGAAACCCTTTAATATTAGAATCAAATTTTATTTTTTTCTGCGAAACAGATTTAGTTCGAATAGCTAAGAACACGCCATCTAATAATACTACTTCTTTAGGTGACGGACCGAATATCGTGGGAGAGTAGTCTGTGGTATTTTGATAATGTGATACTATTCCAGATAAAGTTTCTCTTTTACACATTATATGCCATAAACAAGGTTTTTTGATTTGTAATTTACTTCCACCTGCTAATCCAACCACATCGAAGCCTCGCTTAAATAAATTACGAATTTCTACTAAAAAATTTATACTATCAATAAACACATCATCATGTACGAACAAGATACAATCATATTTTTTAAAGTTTTGTGGAGTAAGATAATTATTATAAACGGCGCATAAGCCGCTTGTATTTTTATATGTAGGTTCAAGATCAAAAGTAGTTATAGTGTTTTCTTCATGATGATGTAAACTCTTTGATAATCTACAATTTATAAATTCAGCTCTTGTAGCTTGTGTGGCACAGACGATTAAAGTTTTCATACAAAAAATGGAGAATTTAATTCAAATTTTTGTTTTTTTAAAAATATATTTTTAGAAAAATTAAATTCATATATTATTCCTTCTTCCACTATATCCCATCCAGGTAATTGAATTGAACTAAAAGACTTGTTATCAGTAAATAATGTTGACCCAGATCTAAAAATTCGTAGTCTACCCATGTTTGGTTCATACATCCAACATCCAAATGTACCTTCAAGCTCTGATAAGGCATTTTTAATACCAGACATATATATTAACGGTAATATTACACTACTATCTACCTTATTTGTTTTACCTTTAAGCTCATATTTTTCTTTTAATTCGTTAAAATTTTGTAATACTCCGTTGTGCGCTAAATATGTATTTTTATGTGTAAAGGGGTGAGAGGTCTCGCTATTGAATGTTCTAATTTCTGATGTAGGAGATTGTACATGTCCTAGATAATATATACAAAAAGGGTTTTCTTCTATATGTTTATCAAAGTCTTGTTCGTACTTTGTTGCAACTTGAATGTTATTTTTCATACCTCCCGGGAATACCATTGTCACACTACGTACAAAATTACCTCTTTCAGAGTTTTTTGTAGATAACTTTCTAAAGGTTTTAATATCAGTTGAGCCAAAAATTCCACACATATCACTTTAATTGTATGAACTCTGTATCACTTAGGCAACTTAAATCTTTACATCCTGCATATGAAATAGAGCTTTTAAGAGCTTTTTCAATTTCTGTTAATCTAATATTATATTCTGGTGCTAAGTCTATTTCTATTTGTCTACCTTCAACAAAATTTAATTTATTTCTTTTTTGAGTATACGACGTACTACCATAATATTGTTTACGTCCGTTAATATGTTTTGCAGGAGAGTCAATACATCCTGCAAAAAAAGATCCAGCCATTACACAATCTGCTCCTGCAACTAAAGCTTTTGCAATATCTCCAAATTCTTTACATCCGCCATCCGCCATTATTTTAGCTTTTGTTTTATGTGAGCTAATTTTTAATAATGTTGAAAACATAGGTGTTCCAAAACCGGTTTTATAACGTGTAGTACAAATAACTCCAGATCCAATTCCTACCTTAATAACATCTGCTCCTGCATCTTCTAAAAATTGAAACCCATCATAAGTTCCGACGTTACCAGCAATAACTATTGAATCAGGGAAATGTTTTTTAACAAACCTAACCATACTACCGACTTTTTGATGATGCC
>Ga0080013_1003250_pt1 | contig 17469 bp, 18 predicted proteins | sample ETNvirenome_6_85_FD_69236 | JGI IMG/M metagenome (GOLD analysis project Ga0080013, IMG submission 69236) | Marine viral communities from the Pacific Ocean - ETNP_6_85 (SPADES assembly) (version 2) | ecosystem: Environmental > Aquatic > Marine > Oceanic | place: Pacific Ocean | collected 2013-06-19 | reverse complement strand
AAACACCGCGTTCTCCTCGTAGTCATCGAGGTCATAGTCCCGTACGTCCAATGCCCACTTGCCGTCAGCCGTAGGCACTGGAGCAGTCAGCCAGCGTGTGCCTTTGCCCTCAGTCCAGTAAGCAAAGTTCAGGTACTTGCCCTCCTCGTCAGCGCGGTCAATGGCTCCTTGTTCGGTTTCGTAGATTAGGTACATTAGTAAATGTCGTATTGGTTGTTAATGTTAGCTTCGATGGCAGGACGGTTGGAGGACTGGTCGGAGTCGTAGATGATTAGCTCGGAAATGGAGCCATTTAACGGATTTGCGTCACCGCTTGCCCTAGCTCCTATATTTACCTTATCAATCGTCAGTAAGCCTACATCGACATCAAAGTCATCCAAGTCCAGTGAACCGTTCTTTGAAAAATCAATAACAGTTCCGCTACTTGTCGTTGACGTAAGATAAGTAGTTCCAGTGCTGTAAGCCGAAACGGATAAATTTTGCTTTAATGTATTTGCATCATCTCGCTGCTGTATGCCAAAGTTACCACCAGAGTGGTAAAGTATATTTTTAATTGGCGTACTAGTTGCGGCTCTACCCATACCCAACAGGTACTGTGTGGCAGTTGTATTTGTTTTGCTTACCGAAAATGTGCTGTATGGCTGGTCGGTTCCTGTAACGCTTGAGGCAATGCCATTAGCCCCAAGGAACTGACTACCATCAAAATCAATAGCACCCAAGAAAGCGTGAGGCTGACCAGATGTAACCTCGCCGACAATCTTGGGCTGACTTGAGGCAGTTGGCTGCACCGCGTCATTTGCTGGTACACTACCGCTCTGGTCGTACCACGCCTGCACGAATCCGTTGACTGTATCGTTAGCAGCAGGGATTGCAGTAATGCCGTAAGTCTCACCGATGTTAGCCTCAATGGCTGTACGGTTGTCGGACTGGTCGGTGTTGTAGATGATTAGTTCTTGCATCTCAAAGTCTCCAGTCGCCGTCGTGCCACCAATAACTACTAAAGAACTAGATGTATCACTTGTATTACCATCCGTCTGAAAAGACGTAGAGGATGCAACTTGAGTTCCGTTGAAGTAAAGATAAGCATCGGAATCAGCCCAATTCACAAATCCGGTCATCAAAGTTTCATTATTGCCGTGGCTAGTAGGAGATTCAACATCTTGGAAGCTATCGGCGTCCAACCTTCGACCTCCAATGCGAGAAGAAGACGCATAGTCTTGCGAGTCTCCTAATAATAGCCTAGCTCCTACTGTTCCAGTAACTACTTCAAAATAACGAGCATTGCCAGTAACAGTTCTATTGGGCGTTATGACAGTAAAGATTTGTCCATATCCAACATCCTTAAATATATCTAAACCACTGCCAGATAATTCTAGCTTGTCATCAACCCCGTCAAAGTCCATACCACCAGAAACCAAGTCTCCACCCTCAACAATCTTAGGCTGCTTTGCAGGGTCAGTCTGAGTTGCGTGGTTGGTGTTGCCACTCTGGTCGTACCAAGTTTTGACTGTACCATCCCGCGAGAAGGCAGCTAGAGAAATGCCGTAGTGATTAGCGATGTTCTCCTCAATAGCTCTGCGCTTGTCGGACTGGTCGGAGTTGTAGAGGATGATTTCCGATTGGATACCAGACCAATGCTGCGCATTTATATCGTTGGAAATTTCGGCAGTATTTACATCGTTGTTAGTTCCACCCAGAGCATTCGTTTGTAGATTTCCCCCGTTGATGTAAAAATTCTGAGTTCCAGATAAATCTTCGGCATACGCTAGGAATGTATTTGTATTATCAAACGTGTTTGTGACACCATTAGCAAACCCGTTAAATGAAACTACATTCGATGTGTCAGACGTTTTCCAGAGCGATATTCTTGTTCCATTCCCTGCCCCTAAAAATAACTGCCTGCGTATCCCTGCTCCAGTTGCGTCACTCTTAGATACGACTATCAATGTTTTGTCTGCTGAGTTTGCGACTGAGAATACCCCAGAAGCAATGTCGAGGTGGTCATCCACCCCGTCAAATTTGATGCCATCACTCACAAGCACACCACCCTCAACAATCTTAGGCTGCTTTGCAGTATCCGTCTGCACTGCGTGATTGTCGCTGCCTGATTGGTCGTACCAAGTTTTGACGTGTCCGTCTGCTGAACGTGAAACGATTTGAAAGTTACTTACATCAAAGTCAGATGGAATGTCCCCTTCGGAGAAAGCAATAAAACCAAAGTCAGCAGTCGCAGTAAGGGTAATAGTTTTAGTTCCACTAGTTGTGTAGGTCGTACCAGTGCTGGAATTACCTGAGCTATTATAAGCTGCTCTTAGTCTAATTTGTGGCGAACCGCTCCTAATGTTTAAATCAAAAGAAACCTCAACCTCATCCCCAGAAGCACCGCTTAAATCAAAGCCAGCGAATCCAGTTCCAGATGAATTAGATGCTGTAAATCCAGAAGAGGACGCATTAGTAAATGACTCATAAGGATTACTGGTATAGTTTCTCGCAACAGAAAGCTCGGTTTGATAGTCATTTACCCAATCCTCCAGCGTACCATCAGCAACCTCGGATGCAGTAAATGCTTGGACTGCGTCATCGCTTGAACGGCGTACCTCAACCACATTACCAGTGAAGCTTGAGCTAAGGTTACGCAAGGAGTAAGCCGCTGCTGCTCCTGTAGCTTGGTCAAGGGGAAGCTCGTCATCAAAACTTGCGTTTACGAAGTCCTCCAGCGTACCGTCAGTAACCTCGGCAGCGGTAAAGCTCTTGGTAGCTCCATCCACGTTACGGCGTGTCTGCACTACGTACTTGCCAGCAGGAAAGTAAGACCAACCTTGATTTAATTCTGAATTGGTAGCGGTTGCTTCGGAGTCAATGTATAAATTTGTAAGCCCACCATCATTAAAGGTATCAATAAATGCAATATCCCCGTAACCCAGCGTACAAGTTTCTGAGCCTATTGTTGAAAAACCAGAAAGCAAAAGTGTCTTATCGTTGGAGACAGCGTCACCAATGGTACAGGAATATACGTATGCTTTTGTGTTGTTTACGTCGTGGACAGTCCTAGAGCCACCGCGATAAGTACCACCAACCCGAAGCACCTTACAGCTGTCGTGACCAGTTGAAGCATTATCAGATACTCCAGTATTGCACCAGTTTGATGTTATGTTGCTTTCTACCGCAATAGCTGTTCCGCGATAATCAATGTTATCTTGATTGGAGCCAGCCACTAAGGTGTTAAACATTAAAACACTACCAGAGCTGGGATGTGAAACACAGTTGTTAGAACCACCATAAATTTCACAGCCATCCAGAATTAGATTTGCTGAACCAATCCCAGCAACTACATCTGTACCGTAACTAGCTAATGTAATGTTCTCCCCAATGTAAACGCTAGTGCCTGTCGCAACTCTGAACCTATCGGTGTCGGCATCCGACCAAGCTAAAACACTACCAGCATTTACTAGTTCCTGTAATGTTTCGCTAGTTCCTGTTGAAAAGTTTGCGGAGGTACTTCCCGCATAAACCGACATAACTCCAAAGTTTTGATAATCGATAGCTTGCCCATTAGTTCCAGATACTGCGCTACCGCGAACTCCTCCAACAAGCGTTCCATCTGTTCTTATCCAACCTTTAAATGTTTCTCCAGTAACTACATCATCAACATTGTGAAGTGCTGTACCTGAGTAATCAATCGCATCAATCTGCGCGCTGGATAGGTCATTAAATGTTCCGATATAAGCCTTACCAGATGGACACACAAACGCTAAGTCTTTGCTAACTGCCAGTGTTGGCATAGCATAAATACCAGCGGACATACTAATGATATCGTTGTCCGATGCGTTTGAGATAACCGCATTTAAACTTTGATATGGGTTACTGGAACTTCCGTCACCAGTTGCGTCATTTCCACTTGGAGATACGTATAAAGTTGCTCCAACATAGTTGGCAAACCAATCAGCCCCCGTCTCCTTAATGAAGTACCCCTCACCATTTCTTTGCAGGGTTACAGGAAAATCATCAGGCAAAAATAAATCAGTATTATCCGCAACGGGTCTAGGTGAATCTCCAGATGGCTGGACGTCTACACCCTCTGCGCTCAGTTTACGCAGGGAGTAAGCGGCGGCTGCTTCAATCAAAGCACCATCGCGCTCACCTGTATTCGTGTCCAATTCCCGAAGGTCAAGCGGCAGCGTAGGCTGCTCATTGACCCAGCGAGCCATCTCGCCTGATTCAATCTGACTCCCGGAGAAGTCCTTTTCCGTGTTGTCGCTTTCACGGCGTACACGTACCACGTCAGGATCACCTCCAGTGAGACTCCGTAGGCTGTACGCAGCAGCAGCATCAGGTGCTATCTGAAGTACGCTCTCGCCCACCGAGTTCAGCCGTCTCTGGCGACCCAGTGCTGAATCAAGGCTGATGTGCATCTTAGACCTTGTGAAGTGCTACTAGACCGCCACTGATAGTAACGGAAGAGAACTGACCATAAATGATCGTACCAGCTCCAAAGGATGTAAGAAGTTTATCTGAGTTCGTCATCTTGGCTGCTGTTACTGCACTGATCGTTGAATCCTTTAGGAATTGGATTGCACCGAAGTTACCGGCAGTAGCTCCAGCGGCGGAGTCAATGATGACTGAGCCAGCGGATGAGAACTCCAAAGCGTTATTTCGTGAACTTGCCATAGTCGTATTATATCACAGGGTTTCCTAACGTGCCTGGCGGCTTACGTAGGTTGAGAATCGTTTGTTTACTGTATTGTTGTTCATTTTCTTGTCCACTCGGAATATCTCGCGGTCAAGCATAAGGTCAGCTTGGGCAGCAGCAAGTGCCGCCTTTTCAGTCTGACCATCTCCAGTATAGAAGTCAGAAAGTGCAGTATAAATGATGTAGTCCACGAACTCACTTGGTATGTCCGTGCTGTCCTGGTTAAAGCCAGTTACCAGTTCTTTCTTATAAGTAATATAAGCGGAAGAAGCATCAGTAGTGCTGATGTTCATTATATGTGCTCCATTTGAATCCACGTAGAATTCAAACTCCAGCGATGAGTTATTAAGGAATGGCTGATCCCGATGAATGCGAATGAACTCACCGATTGTATTTTTGCCACCTTCCGCGTAAGGAACAACCTGACCAGTTCCAATCGTGCGCTCCTCACCAACCACCAAGTACCGTGGCCAGCTATTGGATTCATTGTAAGCTCGGGATACCGCCCGGTTCAATGAATTAACCAAGAAGAACTCATCAGCAGCGGTTAAGCTCTCCAGCCCTGCTATGGACTGGAAAGCATTTTTAACCTCAAGGAATGTTACATCGGATGGCATTACTGCACGTTATTGTTCAGTACTGTTTCTGGCTTGTTTACTGGTGATCCGCCAGCCTGCACGTTGTGACGGCGGAACTGGGTCTGTGGACGGTACTGAAGCACATCGTGGCGGAACTGGCGGCTTTGATTACGTACTTTGTCAATTTCAGAAACTAGGATTAACTCAGCGTTCTGGTCCTCAACTTGAGCCTTGTCAGTCTGACCGTCACCACGGAGGAAGTCAGCATAAGCACCAAATGCGCAGTACTCAAAGAATTGGTAAGGGATATTCGGATTATCTCCGGATTCATCACCAAAGCTTCCTGATGTATAGCTACCACCGTCAGAGACGACTGATTCAAGATCCTTACGGTAAGTCAAATAGACATCCGTAGCATTAAGAACAGTTGGGTTAATGATTTTTACGGATGGGTAACCTCCAGAATTAAGAATGGACACGTAAGTGTACTCCTCGGGGTAGCGAGTATCCGTTGGATCCGTCTTATGAATACGGAAAACAACATTGGAGTCATTGGCTAGATCCTTGCCAGTCCCGTATGTTTGAATCGTATTATCATCAGCTGTAGCTAATGTAATTGATTCACCAATTACGGTGAAGTCAGGCCAAGGATACCGCTCGAATGCGGTGCGAATACGACGATTAACTGCCTGCCGCAGGAATGCAGCATCAGTTGTTTCAAGAGCAGCTAATCCAGCGATGGACTTGAAACGCTCCTCAAGGTTCTGGTATGTGATGGTTGGATAGTTTGCCATAGTTGTTCAGGTTAAATTTCGTTGGGTGAAAGTTCAGGGAATCGTTTGTTGTAATCCTTGAGGAACTCCTTGGAGTGAACCTCTTCGTGTCCGTATTTAGATGTCAGGCGGAAGAACTCCCTCGCTGGCATTGTGGCAATCGGACGGCCTAGTGTCGGATGAACAGTACCCTTTAGTTGAGCAGCTTCCTTTACCGCTTGGTTGTAACGCTTCTGCTCAGTAGCTTTTTCTAGCTTGAAGCCATTCTTGATTTCACGCATAAATGCGCGATCAATCTCTCCATCGGAGTACCGCTTAATGTTAGGAATAATTATATCCATAAAAGAAAAGGGTGGGGGCTTTCGCCCCCGACCCTAGTTCAATTCAATTAGGCAGATGCGGTGATCTTACCGTGAGCACCTGGGTGGTAGACACCGAGGGTCAAGGCGCAATCAACGTAACCACGCTCACCACCACCTTGGTTAGGCAGACGAGTCGAACCCATTGGGATCAGTTCGTGTACACCGTAGTAGTCAGGGTTGATGACGTAGCCAGCCATTCCTGCTTGTCCAGCCTGTGTTGGCATACAATCAGGGTTAGCGTTAACAACGGATACGATACCGTGGTCGCTTTGGTACAGGTCAACGGAGAGCTTGATGCTGCCGCTTTCGCCGCTGTAGTTCACGTTACGAACGCTGTCACCGGAAGCACCACCGATGCGAGCGAAGTCGCTGATGTCGCTACGAAGTGCAGTGTCAGCAACCAACATAAGGTTGTTGCTCGAACCAGTTACCTTGAAGATCGAGGAGATGATACCGTTCAGTTCGCTTTCGGCGAAGTCATCATCAGTAACGTCAACGATGCTTGCAGCAGGTGTGCGGAACGCAGAAGGCACGTCCGAAGGACCTGCGCTGTCAAGCCAGTCACCGAGTCCACGAAGTGCGTAAGCGGTGTCAGTTCCGTTTTCAACTGCGCGATCCTGAGTACCAGCAAGGGTAGCTTCGATGTCACGTTTGATTTCGCGGATTGCTTTAGCTTCTGCTTGAGCGATCTTAGCTGGACCAACGGAATCAACTGCTTCTTGCAGGTCGGATACCATATAGTCACGGCGGAACTTCTGAACGTAGTTACCGAGACGAGCGCGACCTGAGAATTTGTCAGTGAAGGTTGATACGTCAGCACCTTCGCGGATACCAGCAGTTGCTGGAGCGGAAAGGCTGTCAACGGTCCACTCAACATTGGTGGCGTTAGCTTTTTGCTTGTTAGCAGAAGAAAGGATTGGAGTTTCTTCAGGAGCAAGGATAGTCAAGACGTCAGTCAAGTCCTCACGATTAGAAACACCCGATCCAGGATTGGTTGTATCATATGTATTTGAGAATGCCATAATAAGTATTAGTTAATGAATGAGTATTGTAAGTATTAAGTTATCGGCCAGCGGCCATTTTAAGTTTACGTAATTCGGCGAAATCTTTAGGATTACCCGTCTGTTTGAACCTGGTCTCTAATTCTTTTAGAGCCTTGGCTGTTCTTCCCATAGCTTTTTCTGGTTTAGCCGAAGCAGGCGTACCTGTCCTGGGTGGATTTAGCTTTGGTGATGACTTAGTTTCGACCACAGGTTTGCGGCCATAGATGCTGTTGGTAGCGTGAGCGAACCAATAGTCCAGTTGGGACGCAACGTCAGGTGCTTCTTTTTTAAGAATTGTTTTAAGCTCCTTGAATCGTGGGTCACCAACGGTTGCTTCGTACTGCTTCCGTAGGTCATTATCTTCACCGGTTAACCAGGATAACTCCTCCTGAGCCTTCGCTTCAAATGCAGCAGATAACTGCTCCGCTTGAGCTTGGGTCTGAAGGGTGTTTAACTGGTCCGGCAAGAAGGTCTTCTGTGCCTTACGCGCCTGTAACAGGGCTTTACGCACATCAGCCTTTGTGAGATCCTTACCATCTACTTCTGTAACTACGTCATCCGCGGCGTAGGCATCACTTTCAAACAGAATGTCCTCAGCCCACTCAACGATGCTATCGACCTCAACTGCCTTTTCCTGTAATTTCTCAATCGTGTCGAGATTACTGAATGGGTTGTTTTCGATCTTTTTCTTAGCATCAAGAGGGTTTGAGTTCTGATTTAACTGAGCCTCAATCTTAGCAAGTCGCTCCTCAGCAGCTTTACGCTTCGCAGTCAATTCACCGAATCGAGCTACAGCGCGGCTACCTAGCTTCTCTGCTAGTTCCCTTAGGTCCTCCTCGGACATATCGTCCAGATCCAACTGTGAAAGAACATCTGCGGATTCTTCGGGTTCCTCGGTTGCTTCCTCCTCGGCTTCTTCGGTTACCTCCTGGGCGACCTCTTCAACCTCCTCGGTTACTTCCTCGGTTTCCTGCTCCTCGGTTACTTCGGCTTGCTCCTCCTGTGGCTCTTCAGCCTTGGGAGTTAACTCACCCAGTCTCCGCATTGCAAAATCCGCGACGGATATATTAGTATTGTCCACTGAACTTTGGTCTGCCTCAGCGTTAGCAGTTAAGATTTCGTCTGTCATATTGTTTCCACTCATTAACGCCGAGCGATGGCGATGAGCGGATTATAACATAGGCATTTACATTCTTTCTGAATGCGTTGCTCTTAACCGTTCCCAGTTCGCTAACTGAAGGATTTGGTCATACGTAATGATACGACCTGATACCTGTTGAATCGTATCACTGCTGGCTTCGTGAAGCTCCTGAATAGTCTCCTCGCGGAGTTCGTGAACCATCTTAATGAACCGAGCAAATGTCTCGTGATTATGCAGTGCCTTGATGTCGTCCTGTATATTCATACTATCGAGCTGCTGATCGAATTAGTTCAACTGTGCGTGGCCCTCTGCTCTTTACCTGCTTGAACCAATTACTGTCCTTGGCTTCATCAGCCGCAGTAGCGTAGTCATTTTTCTGAAGGGCCTCCTTCATCTTCTTGAACTTGTTAAGCTTGGTTAACCCTAGATTAAATGACATATCCACAAGTGCCTTCTTTACATTCTCTGGACGTCTTGAGAATCCCTTGTCGTATTTCATTGCATCCTTGTAAGCCTTAGTAAGGCTGTGGTTATAAAGAATCTTTGTCTCCTGTTTGGTTAGCTTACGACCAGCCGTTAGTTCATTGATATCAATGCCCTGCTCCTTGAGGAACCGCCTATTGCTAGCATCCTCAAGATTGAAGCCGATACCAATGGTACGGTTGCCCTTTGTGTCCTTGTAGACCTGCGGCTTATTACCTTCGTTCAGTTCAAGCATCTGGTAATAATCCTGCGCCCTCTTTTCGTCAGCACGTTTTTGAGCGTACTGCTGTGGTGTCATATTTCCTGGCATTATAGACCCTGTGTTTGGATTTCACCCATCTGTGCAGGTGCTGTACCTACGCGACCAATCTGAGCGTTCTGCGCTTGCTGAATCTGGAATGTGTACTGACCGGCGTATTTCTCGAGACGGGCACGGAAGGCTTCGTCACTCTGAAGTCGCTCCGCTACGTCTGGCTGCTGCGTGTACTGCTGAATTGCTTGCATTGCAATCCCAGCACCAGATGGACGTGCAGGCATCTCAATGCCTGAGAAGATCTTAGCTAGGTCATCAGTTACATCCTTGATTACCTGCTGCTGTGCTGTCTCAACTGGCTGAAGGACTGCGTCCGCCATCACTGGGTCAATACTTGCGGCAGCTACATCAAGCAGGCTGTCTACGTTTAATCGACCATTTGCATTCAGTTGGTTCAGTGCAACGAACTGCTGTAACTTAGCCTGGACTGTGTCAGGATCCGTATTCTGTACATCGAAGTTAATCAGGATGTCGAAGTTCTCATCAGGATTACCTTTATCGAGAACCTGCGGATCAGGAATACCTGTTACGCGGAAGAAGATTTCATCAGGTCCGAATCGCTGGAAGCACTTAAATGCCATACGAATCACCTCAGCGGTATGGCTAAGGAACTTGTCCACAAGGAACTGCTTACGTACCTGGCTGATGCTGGAAGTCTCATCCAGTCCAACCAGACGATCCGCTAGTTGCATAAGTGTATTCTCCATCTCAAGGGAGCCGCTGTTATAGGACGGCGTTGGCGCGAAGTCCAAGTCACCCTTACGGCGATATGGAATCATACGACCGGGTCCCCAGTCAGTAGGAGCCTGCCCTACTGGGTGCAGGATTGGTGGCAGTGTAGCTAGGCTGTTACGATCCACGCGTGAGTCCCGCTCAACCTTTACTTGATTCTGGATACCCCGAAGAACCGAAGGGATAGTCATCGTGTCATATAGACGCTTGCTGTCCTCGGACAGCTTGGTGACAACTACGGGATAATCCTCGTATCCGTTAAGAAGCTCGAACTTGGCGTAGCCCTGCGTCATCTCATCGCCACTGAACTCACGGTGGAATACTGTGCAGTAAATGCCTTCAGCACCATCCTCCTGGTCAATTAGACGCTGGTATCCGTAACAAATCTCGATTAGCTCCTCAGCCTCGTAAGCATTATCAGTAAGGCTGATACTGCGACGACCTTCCTGCTCGCGGTCAATGCTATCAACATTAACGCCTCGGTACTTCTCAATAACGTGTTCAACGAATCCTTCATCCCATCCATCGGTTACTACCTTATTCTCCAGTTCCTGTGGGGTATAATACGTACGCCAGAAGCAGTAAGGAGCGCGTTGTGGGTCCGTTACATAGGGTGGAAAGAAGAAGTCACCATCAGGGGCTAATGTCTTTACGTCGGGTGCGTTTACCTGACGGCGCACAACTGGTAATTCGGCTACGCCATTCTTGCGTAGTTCCTTGATTGCCTTCTTGGCTCGCTTCGTGGATGTGCCTTCAAATACAGTTTGCAGCAAAGCAACCAAATCGTCGTCCATCTCGCCACTGTTAATAGCATCGGCTACTTCTGGTGACATCTGCGCAATCTGGTTTAGGTCCAGCTTCTGGAGGAATCGACGATCCTCCTGCTGCCATCCTACGTAAGTAATAAGTACACCGCGCTCAAGAAGGTAGTTAGCACCGAGTTCCATCTCGCGGTAAAAGCGTGGAATATATCCACTGGATACCATCCACTTGAGGAATCCCGATACCAGTTTACTGCGGGCAATATCACCACTCTCAACTGGGAATGCTCGTACATTCGCGCGGTTCAGCGCGGACATAAACAGTGATACCAATCGGGTGATGCGCTCATCAATGACGTGGCACTCCATATCGGATGCGCCCTCCCAAGGGAATGCGTCAGCCCCGTGCTTACGGTGATCACGGCTCTTGCCCGGCCACCAGTTGCGCCGATCGTCGTAGCTCGTACGACATAGGTCAAAATAGGATTCAAGCTCCGTTACCGTCTGGTCATAAGCATAACGGAGGGTCTTGATGTCAGGTTCGTCCTGGAGGTAAGTCAAGGACTCAGAAATTGAATCATTCAGCATCTTCTGTGTTTATTCTTTTTTGTATTCCTTTGAGCAAACGGATAGTATAACTCGATGATACGCCTATTGTATCACACATCTCTTCATTGGTCATCGGCAGCCGAGTTTGGTGCAAAACGTACCGCCGAAGTATCTCCCAACTAGCTAACCTATTGGTTTGCTCCCTGCACCATCTGCGATCCAGGGTTATGTCCTTATTTTCCGACATACCGATAGCTTACGCCCTTGGTGTCCTCAATCGCCTCAAAGGTTACTTCCTTGCCGACCAGTCGACCCTGCCACTTGCGTGGGATCAGCATATTTACACGTCGACCAATCTCCTTGTTGTACACCACGTTGTACTTAGGATTCGGGCATTCCTGAAGTACCTTGCCGATGTAGTGCTTAGGAATAATCTCATCGATCATAAAGGACTCCTCAAGGATGGCTGTACCCTCCTCGTTGACCCAAGTGTTCTTACCTTTACCCGTAAGTGAACCCTCCGGCAGCTTCTCAGTAGCGATACGCATCGCCTCCTCGAACTCAACCTCCTGCTCCTCTGCAATCTTTGTTAGTTTCTTCTTAGCCATCAATAGCCTCCTTTACCTGTATTAGTTGTTAGCATTTCGTTTGAAGTGAAGTAGTCCGGACCCATTCCAGCGTTGGACATACGTAAATACCTAATAGCGTCAAAGAAGTCCTTCAGTGCCTCGTCGGACTTCCCTGCTGAGTTGTAGTTAATGATGCTATCGATCAAGTTACCGCAGTCCTCGTGAACGTAGCACAGTGGGCGATTAGCCTCATCAATCTCGTAGTTCGGACTGTAATTGAACCACTCATCCAGAGCCGTGCAGCCAATCTGCTCAGTCTGACCATCGGATGGTATAAAGTTCATACCGTAGTCATAGAACCGAGTAAATAGGTCCACGTTGTTCTCATTCTCCTTGGCGAAGAAGCGGGAGTCCCCGATGCGCTCCATTACTTCTATTCCGAGATCATCTTCAATCTCCTTGAAGAGTTCAGCGTACCTCTCAACATCGTATCCGAGTTTCTTAGCCGCTGGACCGTATCTCCACTTAGGATCACCGAATAACGCCCACTCACCGTACGTAGCCCTGTCAGGCCATTCCCTGCGGATAAATATCTCACCTTGCTCGGATACCCCAGCCCAGATGCTTACGTAGTTCCTAGCGAAGGCGGGGTCAACCACCTGATACCAGGTTAATTCCTTGCAATTCGGGAAGGTTAATCCGTATTTGTTAGGTTCATCCGAAAGAACATTGATTTCTGGACTGAAGTTCGGGATCAGTGAAGTCATTGACTTCGTGGGTAATCCGTACGCACGGACCATTATCTGGTCATCCGAACTGTTTCTTAGATCCTTGGCTATACGATCATAACCACCGAATGGGTTCTCGTCGGAGTGCAGATAAACAACAGCAGCGTCCCGCTCAGGGCTGTACTGCTTGACTGGTACTTCCCTGCCAAGAAGCTCCGCTCTGCGTGTCTCTAGAGTTTCTGCTCCCTTCAGGTACTCCGAAACGAACGGCGTGTACCCATCAATAGGCGTAAAGCCTAGAATCATCTTTGAGTTCCGTGTAGCTAGTCGGAACCGCAGTGTATTTACCAGCGCAGCATCACCCAGGTACTCATCCAGCCAGGCCCCTATATTTAGATTACTGGCTCCTCTGAAGCCGAACTCAAAACCTTCAAGGATGGTCTGGTTATTACTGAACTGCGTATATGTCTTGAAGTCCACGCGGGTTCTAGTATCGGGGAAGATGAAGGAACTCCCCGTGAAGCCGTTCTGCATACTGAAGTTAATATAGCCCTCAATGCTCTTGGTCTTCCTCTTGAACTCCTTGGGCATCATTTCCCAGATGGCAGCCTGCTGAACCTTGACCGATGTATCCGCGTTCTGGCTGAAGCATACTACGTGACCATCCTGGTTCTGCGTAACAGCCTCCATCACCATCTTGGCGCAGCCCGTTGTTTTTCCCGAATTGTGATTAACAGTATTGCCAATCAGGTAATTGTGATAAGTCGGAACCGTGAAGTCCCATACTGTATCCCTACGGAGGAAATAGTTGTTGACCCCTATGTTATAATATGATCTATTCTCACCTAAACAAGAATATGCCAAAACATAACCGAATCGAATACCCTGTGGACCAGATACGCAACTGGATTGAATCCGAAGGGAGAACTCAACAATGGATTGCTGATGAGCTGTCAAGATCCCTTGACCCAAGGGTAACCCCGAAGCTGATTTACAAGGTGTGCAAGAAGCACGGGATTCAGTGCCAGCGGACTGGACCCCGCTCTGGTGAAGGTCATCCTGAGTGGAAGGGAGGTCGAATACTAAATAAAGACGGGTACATTGAGGTCTACGCCCCGGATTCTCCAATGCGTCGGAAGTGTACCCCATACGTCCTAGAGCATCGTCTAGTGATGGCAGAGAGCCTTGGTCGTCCGTTAACGAGACAGGAGGTTGTCCATCATATTGACGGAAATAAACAGAATAACTCCATTGAGAATCTTGAGCTATTTGAAAACAATGCTGAACACCTTCGTGTAACTCTGAAGGGTCAATGTCCACAGTGGACACCAGACGGCTACCGTCGGATGAAGGAAGCAGCTTCAAGGAAGCGTCAAGCGGCTCTGGTGCGTCAAGAAATGTTACGTCAGCTATCGGATGGTATGAACCAAAAGAAAGAACCCTGTGAGTGCTGGAGCAGCGAATCTCTTCGCCGTCGCTTAATTGATAACAATATAGATCTAAAGCAGGCTTACGAAATGGGACCAGAGCTTCTGCTTCAAGAACTCGGTCATTAGCCTCATCATAAGCTAGTACATTGAAGTCGCCGTCAATCTCATCGACACGGCGGCTTTTTTGTGCAACTGGATCAAATATCTCCTGCTCAGCAGCTAGGCAGCGATTGCCACCGAAGGTAATGACCTCGTCGTATTCACTAATAGCGTCACGCATACGGCTCCAGCCCGGCAAATCAAAGCCGTACCGCAGAGGATCCTCCTCAGCAGCCTGTATACGACCCTCGTGCGCCCTATGAAGCTCCTCCAGTAACTTAGGATCAGCTTCACCTAGGAGTACTATCTCCTCATCCGATGGCGGCTTGAGGATTGGGTGACGTGTGAACTCAATCGGCATTATACCTCTTTACCGTTTACGCGGACCTTGACCTTGCGGTCAGTCGGTTTCTTGGACCAGTCAATCTCATCGTGGTTCTTAGCCTGCTTCTCGCGGTTATGTCCTTTGCGTGGTGCGCATCCCTTGCCCATAGTTATTCTCCGTGAATCTTGAGTGAACTTGTTCTATCAAACTTTCCAGAATGATGTTATGTCTTTGAATGATGTTGTAGTAAATACCGAGTGCCTCCTGCTGGTTCTGTACCGTCTTCTTCAGTTCCCGAACCTCGTGGATCAATACCCCAGTAGCTGTGCTTATACTAATGATAAGTACAATTAGCAGTACTTTGATTATTCTTCCCATAGGCTGTCGTCCTCGGAGATGTCCTCATTCTCGAATCCCCAGATCCAATCATCCTCAAGTGGGTCACTATCGCACTCCTGGAGCATCTCATTCGCCAGCATCTTACCTACGGGGAGATTCGTGTAATCATAGTAAATGTCCCCATCGTCATTCATTACTACGAACATAAAGTTCGGGAAGTGCTCACTCAGCCTAGCCCGGATGTCAGCGTACAGTCCCTCGTGTTCTTCGTCACATATAAACATTAGTCCTCCTTCTTAGTATCAGTTACATCAATTATCTCAGCCTCCTTGGCTCTCTTTATCCTATCACGGGCAGCCTGTATCGTTGCGTCGTAATCATCCTGAGTATACACCTTGCGGTCCTCAGTTATCTGTGTGGCTTCACCACGAGCCGTCAGAGCCTCTCTGGCAGCATTAGCCTTGGCTATTGATAGCTCCTTTAGATCCTTGAAACTAACCTCCATCTCTGGGTCATTCTCCATCCTGTCGCGTACCTTATCAATCAAGTCCTCCTCTAGAGAACTTAGATTCAGGTAATTCTTTGCAGCAATCCTTCCGCTGAGTTCCTTGAAGTTACCCATATAGTCCGCGTAGTCCGTGAGGACTGATATAATCGTATCGCGGTCAAAGCCGTACTTACGTACCAGTCTAGTCTGACTACTGCCTGTACTGTAAAGATAAAGCAGCCTAGCTACCTTCTGCGGATCATATACACTGAGGCTCTTGCGCTGGAGTCCGCGCTTCTTCTCAGCTACTTCCAGTACACTCTCCTGTATCTCGCGCAGAAGCTCTGCCTTCTCCTTCTCGGTTTCATTCATATCCTCGTCCTGCATAGTCGCCATTAAGTATCCTTATAATCAGGTGTCAATACTTAAGTTTAACTTATTCATTCCTGAACCCATAAATAAGTCTTTACAAAAACGAAACCCATATGGTACAATGTGTACCTTAAGGCAGCAACATCATAAGGCAGTTAAGCGTTAAACGCAGCGAACCCCAAGTGAGCGCAAAGGTAATCATAAATTGACTACCATAAACTGACTTCTTATGGTACACGAATAATCCGAGTGGATTGAGGAGTGCGCCGGTTAATCCTTCTATAGGAGAAAGAAAAAGCCTGGGGGCTTTTCTTATATACCTGGTAGGGCAGTCCAGAAGCCCTTGAGCAAACCAGGGGTTTGCGAGCGGTCCTCCTGCCAGAGGCCTTGAGGGGATCATTTTTTTAAGGGGTCCTTTTTATATAAATATACACAAGCGTCGCGCAATCTTCGACCACCCCCACCCCTACTGCACGTTTGATCACTGCTGAACAGTTGTTCACTGCCGGTTCACTGCCGGCTGGCTGCCGCGTGAAGGTTGTTTTTGTTTTTTCGTGAAGGTGATATATTCAGGTGCAGTTTTTCAAGGCTTTTCAAGATCCTTTCAAGATCCTTCAAACTATTGACTTTGAGTAGTCAAAGTTAGGGCAAGGGATTGCCTAGAAAAATAGTTGAAAAAAAATCTCGACCAAAAACGGTTTTTGTGCATTATGCTGTTTTATCGCTGGTACGCTGCCGGCGAAAAACCTAACAAATAAAAGGAATACATAAAATGGAAAACACATTAAAAATAAAACCAGTTACTGTCTCTGTCCACCTTTCAACCTTCCCTAGCGAAAAGGAACTTACCGAGGCTGAGGCGAAAAAGGAAAGCCTCGAAAACGCTGTCTATATCCTAGTAAGAGCCACTGCAATCGAGCTTGTCTATCGGCTGCCTTGCTAAGCACTATAAAAACCTATAAAAGAAAGCAACTTATGAAAAACTATATCAAAAAATCAATCGCATTTGCGTTTCCTACATCACCGCTAGCAACTGAGCAAGGCTTCAAGGATACGGGGTGTTATTACATTGAATCCACCCTTTGCAACATCGAGGGCAGCGGCCAGTGCAACAGCTCGCCTGACTATCAGGTGGGTTTCTTTGAAAGCGTGGATAAAGACCTCCTCGAATCTTTCTGGGAAGCAGACGGGGAACCTTGTCAGAATTCCCTTAAATATAACGCATCCTTTTATACAGTCTAACCATAGCCAAAAACCTAACGAAAGAAAACAGTTTGCGGAACTGTAAAACCGCCTTTTATACATTATGACAAACACAGAAGAAATCCACGAAACACTTGTAGAGCTTGGCATCGCCACAGAAGAAGAAATCGCCCTTGTTTGCTCCATTAACGGAACCAACGAGGAGTCATACAACGACATTTTATTCTCCCGTACGGGCTGTCGCTCATTGGAGCAGTTCAACGACTGCGAATAAATCGCCACACGCAACCACACATTATGAAAACTATTGCCACAGCATACTTTGAAAACGGTGACACCATCACCACCTTAATAAATACCGACGCCAAGGGCGCGGTCGACTACTACTACAAGAAGACATTCAACCTAGGGGACGGAGCCGGAGGCGACAATATGCAGAAATGTGTTGCTGTTACCACTAAGCCCGCATAGCAAGAAAGGGCGCGGCCTCGC
>Ga0080013_1003249_pt1 | contig 17473 bp, 19 predicted proteins | sample ETNvirenome_6_85_FD_69236 | JGI IMG/M metagenome (GOLD analysis project Ga0080013, IMG submission 69236) | Marine viral communities from the Pacific Ocean - ETNP_6_85 (SPADES assembly) (version 2) | ecosystem: Environmental > Aquatic > Marine > Oceanic | place: Pacific Ocean | collected 2013-06-19 | reverse complement strand
ATATTATGTTCTTCATCTTACCAAATTAAAAAAAGTGGTGGCAGGACTATTTGGTTGCCTGCAACTTTTCGGGTCCTCGATCAAATTTTATTCTGATCACCCTACTTCGAACTACCTTCCAGTCCCTCAACCACTCGGCCGTCAGTTCCTTGGGCATACATTAACACTCGAGGCGAATGTTTATTCTGTCACACCAGAGACGGTCCGTCAACCGTCTCAAAATTCAAAAATAGAGTCTTGTTCTTATTTGTCAGCTTCTCATTGATTAGCTGAACCGCGCCACGGCTTTCTCCATTGCCGCCCAGCCTCGTACGTGTCGGGAAGGACTAACTTTACGTTTTTCCTCTCAGGAGGCGCGGGTCTAAAATATGTCAAATAACTCAAAATATTATAGTGTATCTACACAGGAAGGCAACTATCTTTTTCTACAGCATATACATACATTGGAACACCTCCGTTTTTAATATTTGTTATTTTTTGATAAGGTAAATTATATGTTTCGAAAAATTTATCATATGATATCATGTCAGAGTGTGTATGCGCTTCTAAAATTAAAAGAGGACTATGTACCCACAAAGTGTCCAAAGCTCCTTCCAAAAGCTTTAATTCAAAACCTTCGACATCTGCTTTAATAAGCCATATTTTTTCATTTTTACTGTCTATGTCAAGTTCATTTTTCTGATGATCTATAGTCGTTGTTAATATACCGGAAGAACTTTCTTCATATTTAGCTTGTGCTAGGTGACTATCTGGATTCGCGTCTTCATCATGCCGGCCCTCGATTCTTTTTATAAAAGTACCATTCTTATCAGATATACCTGCTTGAAAAAGATCATAATTCTTAAATTGTCTTTCCTTTGCTTGACAATTTTGTTTCAACAACTTAAATGACGTTAATGATGGTTCAAATGAAAGAACTCTACATGGCTTTAGTACTTCACCAAAAAACACACTGTGGTTTCCAAAGTGTGCTCCGCAATCAAAAATGATTCCATTTTCAGAAGAATCGGAGGCTTTCTTCTTCTTCATCCAGTACATTTCAATCCACTTTAAGGCTTCTTCTTCATAAAATTCGCCATGTTCCCAGCCTAAACTAATAATACTATCGTTCTGAGAACCAGGACCAATCATAGTATATGATTGACCATCATAATTTATATTCCATTCTGCTGTTTTCATTATACAGGAGTGCAACTAAAAATTTCATCCCAGTTGGCGGTTTGCTCCAACTGCCAGCTATCGTAGCTTTGTAAGCCAGAGTCACCACATGCATAACATGGAAGGTATCCATCACCCTCGAGGTGTTGACCGCCATACCCACCGCATCGGATACATATAATACCTTTTTTAGATTCCTCAATTGCACGATCTGTCTCAGCCACTGCAGTATTATAGTCTTCTGCTTGCCATAAAATTAATTTAGCTTGATCAATATCATTTTCAGTGACCGGACCGACGATATCCATACCTAACTGTCTAAGTCTTTTGCGATCTGGAAAACATCCTTCCGCAATATGAAAATCAATATACTTATTGAGTAGAGACTCTTTAGCTGAGTAAGGACTCACATCAGCAAAATGAGACTTGTTTAAGCTATCAGGGGCGTAAATAAAATACATATCCTTCTTACAATCCTCTCGGACTTCTTGATCGTACTCAATCTGGTAATCTCTATATTTTCTATCACTCATAAATTTATATTATAACTATTTACCCTAAACGAGCAAGCTTTTAATTCTCCAGATAATTTTTCTGATGTTTTTTATCCACAATACAATTACCCATAACCAAAAATTCAATATTTGTTCCCATAAAACATTTAAAAGCGTCTAATGGTGTACACACAATTGGCTCTCCACGGATATTGAATGAAGTATTCACTAATACCGGATGGCCTGTTATTCTTTTAAATTCAGTAATTAGAGCATAATACAATGGATTAGTATCTTGATGCACAGTTTGCACTCGAGCAGAATAATCGACATGTGTCACCGCTGGGAGTTCTGATCTCTTTACGTTAAGTTTTTTAATTCCAAACAATGATTTTTCAGATTCACTTATTTTACACCGAATGTTCTTTTGTACATCAGCTACAATCGACATATAAGGACTATCGTAATCAATTTCAAACCAAGTATTTACATCTTCTCGTAACACTGAAGGAGCAAAAGGTCGAAAGCTTTCTCGAAATTTAACTTTTAAATTTAATATTCTTTGCATATCTACAGATCGTGGATCGCCTAAAATTGATCTATTTCCTAAAGCTCTAGGACCAAATTCCATTCTACCTTGAAACCAGCCTACAGCTTTATTATCAATCAATTGTTTTACAGTCTTTTTAATAAGCTCAGAGTCTGAAACTGTTTCAAAAACAGCTCCAACTTCAGATAATTGTTGTTCAATTTCATCATTGCTGAATTTTGGTCCAAGATAACACCCCTTCATTAGATCACTACAATATATTTTTTTTGGTTTGTTTAGTTTACTGTACCAAATTGCTAGTGCAGCTCCAAGGGCACCTCCTGCATCACCCGCTGCTGGCTGGATCCAAATATCTTTAAAAGCTTTATCCCTAAGAATTTTTCCATTAGCAACACAATTAAGAGCAACGCCTCCTGCTAGACATAAATTTGGAATTTTATATTCAGTCGCAAGATCACGCGTCATTTGTAATAAAATTTCCTCAACTACAGCCTGAATAGATGCTGCAATATCCATATGGAATTGAGTTAATGGTTCTGAATCTGGCTTCCTCACTGGATGACCAAAAAGATCCGAAAACTTCTTATTAGTCATAGTACGACCAGTCATATAGTTAAAATAAGACTGATCTAAACGGAAAGAACCATCCTCTTTAACATCAATTAACTTCTCTAAAATTAAATCCTTGTACTTTGGTTCACCGTATGGTGCTAATCCCATCACCTTATATTCACCACTATTAACCCGGAATCCGGTATAATGGGTAAATGCGGAATATAGTAACCCTAATGAGTGAGGAAAATGAATCTCTTTAACAATATCAAGCTTATTTCCTTTACCGATTGCAACAGTTGTTGTAGCCCTCTCACCGACCCCATCAACAGTTAAAACTACAGCCTCTTGGAACGGTGATGGGTAAAACGCACTTGCAGCATGACTAAAATGATGCTCAGTGAATAGAATAGGATTTTTAAAAACTTCTCCAAAAGAATTTTTTAATTCCTTTAAAATTACCCTCTTTAAAAAAAGCTTTTGTCTAAGCCACGGTGGCATGCCAATCCGAAAAGATCTAAAGCCTCGAGGAACATTTGTTAAATAGGTTTTTAAAATTCTTTCGAACTTTAAAGAAGGTTTATCATAGAATACTATGTAATCTACATCCTGTAATTTAATACCAGCTTCACATAAGGCACAACTAATAGCTTTAGCAGGGAAACTGGCATCATGTTTTTTTCTTGTAAGTCTTTCTTCCTGAACAGCTGATACAATATCACCGTCCACTAAAATCGCCGCGGCACTATCATGATAAAATGCTGAAATACCTAATATTATCATTTATCAATTAAACTAAGTTCTCCTGTCGTCATACTCAATAACTCCTTTATCATCACGATACTTCGCAATCTCATTACCACGATAATCCCAAAAGTTCTTACGCTCTGATTCAAAAATAGAATCTTTATAACAATCAGTAAAACAATTAGGTGTCTCATACAGTCTAATATGATCAATCCATAAGTGCTTGTATGGTGCAAATAAAATATTTTGAGCTAGGAACACTTCTTTAACTAAATTCTCTACTGATGGATTACAATACTCTTCACCACCGCTTAGTGACATTTTATACAACTTACTATTTACACTAGCTGCTGCATCAATTAAAAGAGTATCTTTAGGGTTTAAAATAGCTCCATGATCTAAAATATCATCAATCCACTGACAACCTACCCGCTTGATCTCTTTAAAATCAATAGCATATCCAATATCTTCCATCTGACTAAAGCCAAATGTTAATTCAAATAAATAAGTATGTCCATGGACATTAAAACATTTCATACGCTCATTCATCACTCGATGCATTGAATCAAATGTACCTTTTCTTGTTATTGTTTGTTTACTCATTTTTTTTGCCAATAACTGAATGCTGTTTTATCAATTTTAATTTTTAATAAATCTATTTTAAATACTTTAAGAATCAATCCAATAGGAAACAATATAAAAAAATAAACTAAAGTAAAAATAATTAAAACTACAATCTCTCTCATCTTTTCGCTTTAAACCGATAATGTGTCTTACGATTACCACTCTTAGCAACCTTCTCAATTATACCATCTTTTGACAACTTATTCAAGACGTAATATGCCCTAGGTTGATTGCCCATGTGCTTCTTTAAATGATCAATACTAAACTTACCATCCTTGATCTTTTCCGCGATTTGTCTAATCTTACTTGTCTCTTCTCTTACTCGCCGACTCTTCGGCGCGACTGTAGACTCTGCTGGAATATCCTTAACAGTTGTCCAGTCGTATCCACGAGCTGTAAAATTAAGCTCTTTAATCAAAGTAGGACCAAACCTATTCTTTGTAATATTAAGTGTGACAGTCTTATCTTCAAGCTCATCAAAGTCTTCGTGACGCTTCAAATTACAAACAACATCTACAGAGTGAGGTAAAAGTGTACTGCCTTTCATTTTACCTGTTTTAGTAATATGCGTAACAATAAAAATAGTCGTTTGATGCGCTTTAGCTGCAGAACAGATCGTCTCGACACAATATTTTTCGTGGGCCATTCCTCCATTATGACTATTTAGTGATTGAAAGCTATCAATCACTATTGCATCAAATTCAGGTATTTGTTTGAGAATGGTATCAATATTAGTCTCATTACAAGCCATAATATTCTTAACACCAATCCTATCACAATTCACCTTGAGCAACTCCATACATTCCTCTCCAGACACATACCCGACCTTGTATTTCCGAATGGAGAGACTTTCGAGTATTTGAAGAAGGAATGTAGTCTTACCGGTACCAGGTTCTCCACTGAGAACAACGGTGCTAGAAGGGAGAAACCCTTGACCAAATGCTGAATCAACAACATCAATACCTGTCTTAAGACGGCGATAGAAGATATCCGGGACTTTAATGTCCTCTACCTTCTCGAACCTAGTTTTGTTAATGTTTAACTTCATCTCTAACAACGCCATTATTATAGCATAGCTAGAGAGTTCGTCAAGTCTAAACTCGACTAACTTCCATCATATTCATACACATAGACAAAATCCTCTGCGGATCCTTCGACTTGAGCTTCACCAGTACATAGATTTCCAGAAATTGTTTCATAAGCTCTGGAAATCAATATCGGATCATCAACAGTTCGGATTTTATCAATGATGAATTTGCGTAATTCTTCTACTGCTTTAACTTTCAAATTTTTTTGATTCAATGCCATATTTTAGCGACCTTGTCCTCGGTACCGCTTTAAGTATAGTTTAGAATTCTTTTGATTGCTACTTCTTCTTTTAGAATGCCGGCCTTTCATTTTAACTGAAGAGCTGCTGAAATTAACTTTATTTGTTCCTGTTGATTTTGCCATGTTCTAATAATTTATCAAATGTATCAGATAAGGAAAGAGTGTTTAAATGCCAGAAGGTCCGGGTCTCCAATAAAATCTTCATTAAAAACATTCCAATTAATATCCCGAGACCATAATTAATCAAAACGAACGTCACTACAAGTATTTATGGAAAAATGGAACCAGGACAAGATAAATACTTTAAATAGATAAATAATTTAAAGATGAAAGTAATATATTATTATCATGTACCTAAATGCAGTGGTACTTTTATTATGTTGAATTTAAGACGCATATGTGAGAACACATCAAATGCGGTCTGGTGCAGATATAACAGAAACGGAATATTATTTAGAAACCCTCAAGGTGTTGTTTATACAAATAATGCTACTAAATTTAATACTGACTCTCTTAATGACATATCACCAGATCAGGCAAAAGATTTTGATAAAGGAGATTGGCCTTCTGTTCTTGAAAATATTACTAACTTAAATTATGAGTATGTTTTTATGTACCAACATCATAGTTGGCAGGGCTTAAAAGATCTTAGCACAACATTAAAAGCAGCTAAAAAACAAGTTGAAGATGCCGGGGGTACGTTTTATTTGTTCACTTGTATGAGAGAGACACTTCCTTTTGTTAACTCGTACGTGAACTATATCAAAAACGACTGGTTCGCTCAACATGCTCTTTCTGGCGTATCTGATTATAATGATTTTCGAGAAAGATGGAGTTTCGATGCATCTATTAATGAGGAGTGGTTTAATAACTATCAATCAAAATATCTATTACATAATCATGAGTGGAACTGGACAGGAGATATAACCGTTAATCAAGAAGAGATGACGGAAATAGCAAATCTTGTTGATAAAATATACGTCACAAAGAATATAAGCGCACTCAAAACAGATTTACTAAATTTATCAATTCCAAATGTAGAGAGTCAGTGGAGCGATGACGTAGTAAATGTTTCTACAAAACTCTTCACTATGACGGAAGAACAAGGAACCCAATTAACTGCTAAAAATCAATTAGATACATGGTTATATGATAACCACGGTTATACCGATGATGGTGTTCTAGATCTCTGATTAGACGAATGATACACATAATTACCCCTTGTATACGACCAGGTAATTTACAGCGCATGCGCTCATCAATCCCTAAAGAATGTAACTGGATAGTAATATTTGATGAGCTTTGTAAAAAAGTGTGTGAGGTAGATAACGCAACTGTTATAACGCCTGAAAAGCGTGATAAAGACCATTACAATGAACATTACAATAACAGTAACTGGAATAGAAATTATGTTCTAGATAATTATGAATTTAAAGACGGAGATTGGATTCATTTTTTAGATGATGATAATAGTATACATCCGGATTGGTATAAGAACGTAGAAAAGTGCACTAGCACAGATTACACTATGGCAGTGTGGGGTCAATTAAAATCAGATGGTAAAACTACGCGTCTTCCTGCTAGTAGAAATAATTTGTTGGAACGTAACTTCCCAATTGCTTGCAGAAAAATTGACACAGCATGCTTTATGGTGAACTACAAACACGTAAAAGATATAAGATGGGCCACTGTTAATAATTCACACGTTAATGATTATTTTTATAGGCTCAAAGATATCTTTGTTGATAACGAATTTAAACATGATCACCATGGCGCGCCATGGCGCCAAGCCGGAAAAGAAGAATATGTTTTTCATCCGCCTTTGGGCGCGGATACTTTATTTAAAAGTCAAATTGAAACACAACTTAGTAAAAAATTTATGCCTGGGATCGCGTACGCCCCGGCGGTTGCCGATAGCATATACGCTGAGAGATGCTCTAAAATAGGTGAAAATTATTACATTCCAGAGTATATTTGTTATTATAACAGATGGCAGGGCAGACCTGGCTTGAAAATGGAGCCAACTCTCGGATTCGAACCGAGGACCGACGGTTTACAAAACCGTTGCTCTGCCGAACTGAGCTAAGCTGGCTTAAAAGTTTTTATAAACCAATTCATAATTAAAATTAAAAGGCTTATATGGTTCGTATGTACCGTCTTTTAACTCTTTAAGTAATTTATCATACAAAGGCTTATTGGCATTTTTCTCTCTAATTAAATTAGGTGTTTCTCCAGCAGTTTCATGCTTACGATACTCGGCGTCAGAATTACGATCTAAGAGTACTTTGTTTAAATAAACTCGAGGAGGCATAATAACCCTTTGATCATCTATAGGTATTTCTTCTATACCGGCATGGAGCATACAATCCCTCATAAATACACCGTGGAATCCCCAATTACCAGAAAACCTTTCATCATGTAAATATTTTACGCGAGTTGTTTTGGTTGTTAAACCGTGATACCCGCATTTTTTATAATAAATTTTACCTAAACGAAAATCCATTTTATGAGCTCTTTCTAAATAAAACCTATAATGTTTATCATCCGTAGGTGTTATAGATAATAACCGCTCGACAAAGTTATTATATATAACCATATCCATATCTAAATTGGCAACAGAATTTGTCTCTGCATTTATACATGCTACATTATAAGCACCGGCTGGGTTGTATCCTTCGTAATCTGTTCTATAGATTTTTATATTTAAATTTTCATGATCTGGTAAGTAGTCTATCATAGGAAAATCACTATTATCGTCTACTACAGTAAATATAATTTGTTCTAGGAAAGATTTATCTATATATTTGTTAATATACATGAACATCTCTCTAGTATATTCTCTTTGATTAAAATATGAATATATAATATCTATCATGTTATGTAATAAGATGAGTAAACGTGCTGTTTAACTGTTTTCTTATATTAATAATTAAATCTTCTTGTATTGTCATTTTACTTGGTGCGCAACTTTCAATTGCATTTTTATTACTACCATTAATATATTTTTCTAAACCTGTAAATCTATGCTCTTTACCATAGTTTTTATGCATAAATATAACGTTTGTTCCAAAAGCCCGACAAGGTAACACACAATGAAGTCTTGTTGTGATAATTAATTTAGCGCTTTTATACATATCTAACAATTCATTTGCTTTTTTAAATCTGCTTTGTATGTTCAAGTCTTCTTTATATATATGTTTTATTGGTATTGCGTCTTTGTATCTTAGATATAAAGGTATATCAATTTCTGAAAATCCAATGCTCGTACCGGGTTCGCCTGGTGAACAGTCGACGGCATATATTAAATCGTTTTTTTCAATTACCTTGTCAAATGCTAAAGTCAAACACCCGCTAAAATATGCCTTGATATTACTTTTTGCAAACACATGTTGTGTATATATATCTCGACAACCTATAGGCTCAAACCTTTTAAAGTATTCAATATTATCTTTAACTACCTTTCGATCCGCACAATGAAAGCCAATAAACACCGGTGTTATATTTTTTGCAGGAGGAAATTGATCTAAGTTATGCATAAACCACCCATTCATTATTAAACGGACCGGCGGCCCTGTATAACTTTTTAGTTCTTCTCGGTTTATATATACATACTCATGTATATTATTATTTTTTAACAAATGAATAGCAGCTAAACTTTGAATATCATCTCCAATATTGCGACATGATGTATTACAATATGATAGTATTGCATATTTATTCATTTATTAATATTTTAAATATTGGAATACTTCACCATTAGGATCCCAATTTTTATTCTCGGATTTTTTATTTACACTCTTTTGAGTTTTATCTTGTAACAACTTGTCTGAGATATCTGTATTGGCCATCATGTGCTGCACCGCGGTGTACTTTTCATCTTCATCATCAAACTCCTGGAGATACTCATTCAATGAACCAAGGGTCTCTTGATTTATTAAATCAGAATTAACCCCATATGGAGACCGAGCTACAGATCGCTCAAAACTCTCGTTCGATCGCCGCTCAATGCCATAAAAGAGAGATTCTTTTTTAATTTTAGAATCGTGAATTATAGGATCGTAATCATCGTTTGGTAGTTCATATTTACTCTCGTATTTGTTATTTACATCATCCCAATCACCGTGACAATACTTAATTTTAGGGTCGTATGGCTTTAACTCTGCAAGCTCTATTTGTCCACGTGTATTATCCTCATGATATGTAGAATAATTCTTTATTGTTTTAATATCAAAGCTAGGACATTCAGGTTTTATTAATGTAGCTAATCCCCAGTTCAGTTCCCATTTATGATCAGGTATCATATACACAGGCACTCTATTTCGTTTAAGTTGATCACCCCACCTTACTCTATATCCTCTATCAAGAAATTTTGGATCGGTTATTTGATTACGTGTAAAATTATGACCAAATCTAATCATACCTTGTTTCGTCCCAAACCAAAGCCAATCATACATTCCATCAAAAGTCCTAGGAGTGTTTTCTGGAAAAGTACAGCATATTATTAGTTCATCATCTGGAGATTCATTTTCGGCTATTACCTGTACCAATCGTTGAACTAAATTCTCCTTTGGTTCAAATATTAGATCAAACCTACTACATACAATTAAATCATATTCCTTTTCTGATTTTTTTAAAAGCTGACTAGCCTTCTCAAATGATCTCCATTGATGTACATAAGGCTTACCATTTATATGTGTTCCGTCCAGATTAGGTACCCGTCTAAGCCCGTGCACATGTCTATCATAATCACTAACAATTACATTTGAAGTATTATATATATCTTGCAGCTCTTTTTTTAATTTATTAGCATCATATCTAACGATCCATGGGTCACTGGCTTCCGGGCCATCTTTTTTATTGTAAGGTTGCCAGCGATCATCCGGGAATTGATTACGACCATCAACACTATCAATATTCCAAGCGTGTATGAAATAGTCAATTTTACAATCTGGAAAAGCTTCATCCCAATATTTTTTTACAATATTATAATATCGTGGCTGCCCGTGCAACACTATACCTATTTCATACGTTATATTAGTTCCGTCGACATCTACTTTCTTTGTATTGAGTGCGGCTTCGACCGCAGCGGCGTCGAGGTCGTTGTCCTCGCTCGCTGATCGACGTGATATTATAGCATTAAAAGTTTTCTTTAGATTTATCAAATTATTTATATGCTGAATCTACTATTTTTCTTTGTAGCAAGTCGTTCTTTATATTGCTCTTTTAACGGTATATCAGAATCCGCTAATACTCTAACATGTGGTCGATTTAAAATAAATTCTTTAGTATGCTTATTAGCAATTTTTATATATCGATTAGGAATAATCATTTCATTATAATATTCAAATCCTAATTCAGCTGCACCAAGACGATTTAAACCTATAACCTCTCCACATACAAGCTCTCCCGCCGACCAATTATTATCTATACCAGTTTCTATAAGAAAACGTTTAGATTTTTTAATCATATATATTATAGTATTAATATATTGTTTCATACACAATAACATTTCTGAACCAGATCCTAATATAACCCAATCCTTCATGTGTAAATATTGAGTTGTAGGATTATACTTATTAGATTCATTTGTCATCCGATCTAGGACTTTTGCTTTTCTACCTATGTCATCTATAGATTTATGTAGTTTATCTGCAGATATTTCGTTATTTGCACATGAAAAACTATTATAGTATCTCCTTTTTATTGGACCATAGTCTGGTTCACTATCAAAGGACATGTCATTCAACTGACGTGATCCTTCCCAAACTTGTAAATCTCCTGGTCTACAGAAAATTCCTTTTTCGTTCTTATATAATCTATTATAAAATAATCGTTTATCGTTTATATATTGTTTTTTATTTTTATATAAGTCAGGTGTAACAAATAATACATCCGTTCTCAATCTAAAAATATAATCATATTCTTCTCCTGTTGACTCTATTAATTTTGCTCCTTCTTGTAATGATACAAATTGACCGAGATAGTAATCTAAATTTTGCGGTTCAGTAATTTCAAAAATAGTTTTGTAAAGACGTTCTTTGTGTCTCTGTATATCAAGGTCATCCTCCACTGTTATCTTTTGAAAAGGGTGACTAGCCATACTCGGCTTCACAGGCGGTGGTGCATTATTAAGAATATCATCTAGAGACATAGAACTAGTATCTGCTATCTGATCCATAGACGAAGGTGAAAATGATCCGGTAATTTTTTCTTGGTGCGATGATTTAGAATTTTTATCAAAAAATCTATTTATGTCTTTTTTATTTTTTTGTACGACTTCAAATACGTCTTCACAAGTTTCCTCTAATATAGAATAATCAGTAAAGGAATATTTCTTCGGATTATATGCATCTACTATGTTTTTTTTATCTTTATCAGTTAATTCATATTCAGGGTCGTCACTATGATATGCTATTTTGTTCCAAAAGTGGAAATAATAATCTGTAGTGCTATTTTCAAAAGTAGTCTCTTGTATAATACTTTTATAGCTTAAATCCCAAAACCTAGGTTGTCCGAATAATAATACCGCTATTTTCATTTTGAATTAGAATTTACGTATTCAATAAGCCACTCCTCTACATTACCTGTAGGCTTCCATCCTAATAACTCTCGTGCTTTGGTATTATCTGCTAGAGTTTGAAAAGGTTCTAATCGCTTAGGCTTATATTCAAACGGCCCACCAAATATATCAGCAATATCCTGTACTGATTTATTACTTCCGTTTCCTATATTAATAATTTCTCCCTTACCGACATTATTATTAGTACACGATAACAAATTTGCTTGTACAACATCTCCTACAGACGTAAAATCTCTCCGTTGTTTCCCGTCACCATATATAGTAAGAGGTTTACCTAGTTGTTTTAATTGAGCAAATACACCCATCACTAAACAATACGCACCTGATGTAGGCATCTTATCTCCATATACATTAAAATATCTTAAGCATACGGTTTCTAAATTATGTATAGTAGAGTATAGCTGACAATATTGTTCGCCTATTAACTTTTGTAACCCATACGGGCTTAAAGGGGATATTGGAGCAGCTTCTGATGTAGGAAATACATCTGTATCTCCATATATAGAAGAGGATGAACTAAAAACAAATCGCTTTATGCCTACTTGTCTACATATTTCTAATAAATTAAGTGTTCCACCTACATTTGTGTCATTAAATTCAATAGGATTTTCTATCGAAGGTTGTACCCTAGCTTTAGCAGCAAAATGCAACATATAATCCGCACCTTCAACATCTTTTTTTACTTTATCAGTAATTTCATTATTACCTGTTAATGTAGAAATATCAACATTAACAATCTTAACGTTAAAAGATTCAGGAATATTTTTTGCGAAGCCGGTTGAAAAATCATCTATACAGATAATTGTTGGATCTTCATCTTGTTTTAAAACTTCATCTATAAAAGTACTACCGATAAACCCAGCACCACCAGTTACTACATATTTCATATATTAATTTACTCTCGAATTTTTAAATTTCTCTCCCAAGCTGCCGACATTACCAGCGGATCAACACCATTACTTCTGAACAATTTCATTAAAGCATTTAAATCTTTTGGAAAACACTTACCTCCGAATCCATACTTACCATCAGGACCCGGGACATCTATATGAGAATCTCCTACTCTGCTATCACTTGTAAATCCTTCTATTAATTTATCCCAGTCTGCTCCTATTTCATTTGAAAGTAGTTTTATTTCATTCATAAATGAAACTTTAGTAGCAAAAAAGCAATTCAATGTGTATTTTATTAATTCTGATGTAACGGTATCAGTTATAGTATATTTCATTGAGTTAAATCGCTGTTTATACAACTCTTGAATTTTTCTAGCATCAGCTGGATCGTCAGAGCCGATTAATATTTGTGCAGCATTTATAAAATCCCACTTAGCTCTTCTTTCTGTCAAAAATTCCGGGTTAGATGAAACCTTAATTCCATATTTTTTTGACATCTTACGACAAGTACCAGGAAGTACGGTAGATTTAACTAAAAATTGTTGAGAATTAGTATATGATTTTAAGTCTTCAAATACACTTTCTATAATAGAAAGATCTATCGTCCAATCTTCTTTAGGTGGTGTAGGTACGCATATAAACACAAAGTCAGAATCAACTGTTTCTTCAAACGTATGCGTAGAAGCTCTAGGGTCTTTATCATACACCTTTACTTCATGAGTAGGACGAAACGCCCATGCGGTTGCAGACCCTACAAAACCTCCTCCTATTATTCCTAATGTATTCTTCATTTCACAATATATTGATGAGGGAAATCCCAGAACTCTTTGGCTTTTTTTAACTTAGCTTGTTCGAAGATTAGTTGATCGGATAATATATATTTCTCATAATCTATAATAGGATAAACATCTAAACAAGTATTAAGAGAAGCATTATAAAATTTAACACTCTCATCTCGTTCCAAAAATCTTCTATATGCTAAAGAGTGAATATTTCGCATTTGATTGTTTATCTTTACTACTTTATGAGGGGCTATATCTGCTCTATAAGATTTATCAAAATGATTAGGATCGGAAGTACTTCCCTGGTCTGCTACGAAGCCTAAATCAGCGCCTAAAACTATAATTTCTTTAAAATTCATATGATAAGATAATTGCAACGCTAAATTCATAGAGGTCCCTGACTTATCTATACGTTCAGTAATGTTTGGTGAAAAGCATGACTCTAATATATCTCCATTTGGCGCTGGTTTGTTTTCAGACATGCTTGAGAACCAATTTATACGTGGAATAGTATTCTCAGGGTCAATAGCTCCTTTAAATTGCGTAGATATAAAGGAGGTAGTTTTTTCCTCAACAGTTGCCGAGCGCACTGCGTCAATCCACGACTGACCCCAGACCGGACTATTAACATTAGTTGACGAATAAAGATAATACGTAGGTCTCCATAATTCATTTTTAGGATAAATTAAAGAAACTTTATTCATTGCAATAGAAATCTCATCTTTTATAAGATCTAAATTTGTATATGCTAAACTCGGCCCATTAGCTATTAAAAACACTCTATCTCCTTTATGTATATCTTTATACTTTTCAAAAACAGTGTTCATATTAATTATTAAAGTACGTATTGATGATTTGCAATGCACACTCCCGAGTTATATTGTTATGTTTTACACTAGGCCAAGTATCTACATTTTTCGATGAATATGTGTTAAGTATAGGACCTCTATCTTTTAGCTCCTTTTCTTTTAAAAAGGATTTATTTTCAAAAATAACAGGAACAGCATTATCTTTATACATAGCTGCTAATACTGCCGACCTATGATTACCTGCTGTAATATAAAACTTCTTTTGATTTTCATGTTGTAAGAAATAACCACATATACCTCCTTGTCTAGTTGGAAATTTTTCAGGAATATAACCATGTTTTGATATAGAAGATATTAATTGTTTAAGCTTTAACACTTTTCGTGATACGTTAAAGTCAACAAAAGCAACATCCTTAACACCTCTTTTACATACATATTGATTGTTTGCAATATGCATTGTTATTCCAGTATGACCTAGCTCTCTGGGGGCACCTGTCTCTTGAAGATCTGTAATGTTAAATAACTGTTTTATTTCTTGTGCTTCTTGATCCTTTAAACGGCGGACGTCCTTTGATCCTCTTTCAGGACGTACTAGTTGATAATGTAGCCAAGGTAAAAATGATGTGCTGTAAGAAAGATCTAAAATAGGAAATAAAGAGTTTTTTATACCAAATAACTGCCCTAATGTTTTAGGTTTAAACTCTTTGTGAAAATTATATAAATATGTATCTGTTGATTCAATATTTTTATTATTTAAAATCTGTAGCGATGTAAGGTATAATGGATTGTTTTCCATACATATAGGAATTCTACTTAAGTTACATATATCCTTTATGCTTATATTCATACTATTTTTCACACACTAATATAGGTCGTTTATACTTTAAATTACTTTTTGTATCTTTATGTTCTGTAAAAGAAGTAAACTTTAAAGGTTTTAAAACCTTTTTGATATAATTAACAGAAGGTATAGAATATAAATTATTATACTTATTAGATTTAGATTTAGTGTTTACAGATAAACATTTCTCCTCATCTGTATCATAAGCTTTAAACTCTAAAATTAAAATATCAGCAATAGTTCCCAACCGAGTTAAACACTCATCTATATTAGGTATACGATGAAGGAGACCGAGGGCCATACCAATATTAAATTTATCTATATTATCAGTATACAAATCTATACATTTAAAATCTACATTATTCAAACCAAAAACTTTTTTTGCAAATTGGCTTCTTTTAATTCTAAGTGAATCTATATCAGTTCCTAGTATATAATTAGCGCCCATCTTAGCACATTCAATAGCATAATAACCGTCCCCACAGCCCACATCTATTAATGTTTTATTTTTTAAATTTATTTCATTTAATATAGGGATTAAACGTTTCCATTTATTTAAATTATACCCTGGGCTATCAATAGGATTAATTCTTGTAGTAATATCATGAGGAAAATGATAACAACAATTCCATTCCCCATCTTCTGCTAAATCATTAACTGTATATAAAATTTCTTCTCTGTTCATTAATCATTATGGCGCGCACGCTGTTGAGCACGAGCCTTTAATTACTTTACATGTAATTTTGTTCATATGTAACCATAAAGATAAACAATACTCAGCATGCCACTTTTTTGTTCTGTGTTTAAATTCGTCAGTTAATTTAAATAAATTATTAAACATATTAAAATAATAAAACATATCCTTATAATTTCCAAGTGCAAAATGATCTTGAAAATCATAAGGTATTCTTGGGTCTAGTTGTGAATATGGTTGAAGATTCCATCCTCCTATCATAATAGTCTTATCTGCAATTTCTTTATCCCAATTTATTTTTGGATAATAGCCGCCACGATCCCAATCAAATCTTGCTTTAATAACCTTTTCATATGTTATATTATTTGCTTCGGCATGCCGTTCCATAAGCTTCCATCCTTGATATGACATGTAAAATATAGAATATCTTCGCATTAACGTGTGGTGACAAAAACCAGGATGCTGTGCTTTCGATTTCAGCTTCAGCTCATAAGATTCTACAATTTTAGCATATTGTTCTATAGACTCTATAAACAAGTCTTCATCAAATACTTTTATATCTGTAGGATTATACTTTTCTCTAATATCATCTATGTCTATTTGAGAATCATCGACAGATACTTTTAGTTTAACATCTCTTGGTTTATTATTAGTTAACGTTATCGTTTGTTCACTAACATACTCTGCCTTTACTCCTACATAATTCCAAGTGGCGATAAAGACATCTACATTATCAGAAGTAATTAAATTTTCCAGAAAATCAGAAAAACAAAATTGATACTCTCTTGCAAAACCTGTTAAAATTACTGCGTTTCTTTTATCCATTTTATCCAGCTATTTTTATCTTTATATTTAATATTGTATGAACTTGCACCGGGTTGGTAACAATAAAAATTTCTGCTTTCAGATAAATTATCACACGTATACCCTTTCCTCCTAAAAATATCAAGAAGAATTTCGATCTGTGCGTCTTTCATAAAAGGTTTAGCTTCAAAAAGAATAGAATCTGTTTTTAATTTAAGTTTACTCCAGTCCATCAAAATATCATAGTCGCATCCCTCGGCGTCAATTTTTAAGAAAGAAATTTCGTTAATAGAATGCTTTTTGACAACATCTCCAAAACGTACAGAAGGTATAGATATTTTTTTTATTTGGTTCTCTGTTATTTCAAAGTCAGGAACCTTCGTCCTTATCGTATCTCTCAGTTCATCAACTGAAACGCAACCAATTCCAGCAATACCTACTGCGATCCAGTTCTTTACCGTCTTTGGGTCTATAAAATAAAAATCAATAGTTTCGCTTTTATCAGAAACGGCGCAATTTAAAAAATGTTTATTCTTAGAGCCTTTACAATACTTCTTTAATATATTTAAGAATTGCGGAACTGGCTCAATAGACAGACCAACAACAGCATCGTCAT